>MEHZ011533583.1_pt1 | contig 18477 bp, 15 predicted proteins | sample 897221 | NCBI WGS metagenome assembly MEHZ01 (sample SAMN05514161, study PRJNA337945) | marine metagenome | isolation source: marine surface water | place: Arctic Ocean | collected 2007-12-13
GTCGATTTTTACAATGATTCTAAAGGAACGAATGTCGGGGCGACTGTGGCTGCAATTGAAGGCTTGGGTGAGCATATTTCGGGGCATATAGTCTTGATTGCCGGCGGTATCTCCAAGGGCGCAGATTTCTCCGCGCTGGTACCTGCGATGAATAAATGGGGCAAGGTCGTGATTCTTATCGGGCAAGATGCAGTAGAAATGGACAGCTATTTCGATGCTGAAACCCAATCTTATTTCGCAAGCGATATGCAAAATGCTGTGCAAGTTGCGTTACAGCATGCTACTGCTGGTGATGCCGTTTTGCTCTCACCCGCTTGTGCTAGTTTCGATATGTTTGAGAATTTTCAACACCGAGGTTTCGCTTTCATAAAGTCAGTGGAGACCTTGCAATGAGTATGGCGAGAGCAGTAGCACCGACAAATAATCTCATCGACTCGATTCAGCCACGGTCAGTGAATAGCATACTGTTATTTACCTTTTTGCTGTTGTTTATAGGCTTGTTGATGATGACGTCTGCCTCTGTGGATTTAGCCAGCAGTCAATACTCAGACCCATTCTTCTTCCTTAAGAGGCAGCTAATTTTTTCTGCCGTAGGGATGCTCGTTTTAGTGGCTACTCTTCATATTCCAGTGGCAACATGGCGTGCGCAGAGTCGGTATTTGCTAATGGGATCGTTTGCGCTCTTGTTGCTAGTGCTTGTGCCAGGTGTAGGTGAGTCGGTTAAAGGAAGCACGAGAAGAATAGATCTAGTTGTCTTCGATCTTCAACCATCGGAGCTGGCTAAGGTTTTTATCGTAATTTATTTGGCAGCATTTTTAGAGAAGGAGCTGGACGAAGTTCGTGAAAAGTGGTCTGGGTTCTATAAGCCGCTTCTGGTTGTTGGCGCTGCCGTAGCCTTGTTTCACTTCCAGCCAGACCATGGAACGATGGTTATCTTAACGCTTACTGCGCTGTGCATGATTTTCCTAGCGGGAGCAAAGCTCTATCGGATCTTATTAATGTTGACCTTATGCATGGGCGGAATCGCTTTGCTTGCGGTCATGAAACCTTATGTAATCGATAGAATAACTTCTTTTTTAGACCCTTGGGCCGTTGAAAACGTAACCAATGGGGGCTATCAACAGGCAATGGCGCAAGTGGCTTTTGGTCGTGGCGAATGGTTTGGAGTCGGGCTTGGGAATAGTATACAAAAACTCTACTTCCTGCCTGAGGCACACAATGACTTCGTGCTTGCCATAGTCGGTGAAGAATTGGGGTTGGTTGGTGTAGCTGCAGTGATACTTCTATTCGTGGCGCTTATCTATAAAGCGTTTTCTGTTGGCCAAAAAGCACAACAAGAAAATAAATTGTTTGCCGCCTTTTTTGCCTATGGCCTTGGGCTATTATTTGCTGGTCAGACGATGATCAATGTCGGGGCGAGCATAAGTTTGCTTCCTGTAAAAGGTCTGACGTTGCCCTTCATGAGTTACGGGGGCGCGAGTTTGATTATGAGCTTTTTTATGATTGGGCTGCTGGTTCGTATTGAATACGAGATCGATAACAAAATTAATGATGTTGGTGAGGCGTAGGTAGCAACGTGTCAGCTGAAAACACAACTATATTAATTATGGCCGCCGGAACAGGAGGGCATGTATTCCCTGCGCTTTCGATAGCGCAAAAGCTGCAAGAGAATAATGTCCGAACTGAGTGGATGGGCACACATCAGGGAATGGAAAATAGACTACTTGAAGGAACTGGAATTCAAATTCATGCCGTTTCTGCGAAGGGCCTCAAAGGCAAGGGGATAGCTAGGCTGATAGCGGCGCCATTCATGTTGGCGCAGGCACTAATTCAATCAATACGCATACTGTCAAAGGTGCAGCCAGATTGCGTATTGGGAATGGGAGGTTTTGTTTCAGGCCCAGGTGGTTTAGCAGCTAAACTGACAGGCAGGAAACTAGTGATTCACGAGCAGAATGCCGTGCCGGGTTTTACAAACAAATTGTTAGCGAAAATTTCGATTCAGGTATTCGAGTCCTTCCCTAATACGTTCTCAAAAAGCGCAAAGGTAATTCACACTGGTAACCCGCTGAGAAAGGAGATCGCGAACCTCGTGACTCGACCGCGAAGCAGTAGGGATTCATCTCAGCCATTGCGAATTCTCGTGCTCGGCGGAAGCCAAGGGGCTTTGGCCATAAACGAAGTGATTCCTGCTGTGTTAGCAGGACTTCCCGAAGAAATGCGCCCGAGTGTTCGCCATCAAACGGGCGAGGGAACGTTTGATAGTACTCGGGCTGCCTACGCCGACAAAGATCTAGGTTCAGTAGATGACATAACACTCGTCGCTTTCATTAGCGACATGGCAGAGGCTTATAGTTGGGCCGATTTAGTGATTTGCCGCTCCGGCGCGAGCACGGTTAGCGAACTTGCCGCAGTAGGCTTGCCTTCGATACTGGTTCCGTACCCTCACCACAGTGATCAGCAGCAAACACATAACGCAAACTGGTTAGTTCAGGCAGGCGCTGCATTGCTGTTGGAGCAAAAAGATTTGACTACCTCTGCGTTAAAAACCCTGGTGCTGGACTTGCACGAAAACCGCCACAAATTACAACAGATGAGCGATATCTCAAGATCCATAGCAATTCGTGACGCGGATGAAATTATTGCGCGTCGATGTTTGGAGTTAGCCCATGCATAGCACAGCCAATCGACATATTATTCCTGAGATGAGGCGCATCAACAGACTTCATTTTGTTGGTATCGGCGGCGCGGGCATGTGTGGTGTGGCCGAAGTGTTATTAAATCAGGGCTATAAAATTAGCGGCTCAGATCTCAAAGAGTCACCGAATACCGTGCGCCTAGAATCCATGGGTGCTGAGATATTTTTTGGGCATGACGCGGCGAATGTTAAAAATGCCGATGTAGTTGTTTACTCCAGCGCTATCGACGAGAGTAATCCCGAAATTAAAGCGGCGATCAATGAGTCTAAGCCGCTGATAGCTCGCGCAGAGATGCTGGCTGAGTTGATGCGCTATCGTCACTCGATCGCTATCGCGGGGACTCATGGGAAGACCACGACTACAAGTATCGTAGCATCTGTATTGGCTCAGGCGGGCTTCGACCCTACATTCGTTATTGGTGGACTGCTAAATAGCGCAGGAACCAACGCTAGACTAGGGGAGAGTAGATATTTAGTGGCGGAGGCAGATGAAAGCGACGCCTCGTTCATGCATCTACAGCCTATGGTCGCGGTTGTGACTAACATCGAAGCCGATCATATGAGTACTTACGGTGGTGACTTCGAGAATCTGAAGAAATATTTCATCGACTTCTTGCATAATCTCCCTTTCTACGGATTGGCGGTGTTGTGTATCGATGACCCGGTTGTGCGTGAATTACTACCGCGCATATCTAGACCCAAAATCACCTATGGCTTTGCCGAGGACGCAGATTTTAGGATCATGAACTTGAGTCAGGAGCAACAAGTTACTCAATTCGAAGTGGTGCGCAAGGAAGCAAAAGATAAGCTAAAAATTACATTGAATATGCCTGGTCGTCACAATGCGTTGAATGCTACAGCGGCAATTGCCATTGCTACAGACGAGGGTATTGCGGCGAAGGATATCCAAAGTGGCATAGAAAACTTTTCTGGAGTTGGTCGTCGTTTCGATGTGCAGGGTGAATTTGCTGTTGAGGGTGGGACAGTCATGCTTATCGATGATTATGGACATCACCCTACCGAAGTTGCCGCTACCCTGGGAGCCCTGCGTGATGGATGGCCAGATAATCGATTAGTCATGGTCTATCAGCCACATCGCTACAGTCGTACTAAGGACCTCTACGAGGACTTTGTCGAAGTACTTGGCGAGGCGGATGTTTTGCTGCTGCTAGAGGTGTACTCCGCAGGAGAGAAGAAGATCGCCAGCGCGGACTCAAGGAGCCTTTGTCGAAGCATTAGATTGCGCGGAAAAGTCGATCCTGTTTACGTAAAAGAGGAGTCTGAGGTGCAGGGAATTCTAAGTGATTTAGTCCGCCCTGGGGACATCATTTTGACTCAAGGAGCGGGAAGTGTCGGTTCTTTGGCCAAACAATTGGCCAAATCGGGTTTTAAAGCATAATTAATTGATTTTTATAAAAGATTTTTGCATTTAGCGGTCAAGAAATAGACAGATGAGAACGATAAATAAAGAGAAAATCATAGCAAATTGTGGACACGTCGTTGTACTGAAAGGCGGGGATTCCGCAGAGCGTGAAATTTCCCTGTTGAGCGGGGAAGCGGTCTATCAGGAATTGCTGGGATTAGGCGTAAACGTAAGTGTTCTTGATGTGAGCGATACCGTAGTCGCAGACCTGGAAAACTTAAAGCCGGATCTAGCGTTGATCATGTTGCATGGTCCGGGCGGAGAAGATGGAACGATTCAGGGTCTTCTTGAGTTTATGAAGATTCCCTACACCGGCAGCGGTGTACTGGCCTCGGCACTGGCCATGGACAAGGTGAAGAGCAAGCTGATTTGGCGGCGCCTAGGATTGAATGCCACCGATTTTGTCATGTTGAGCGAGGCAACCGATTGGCAGACAGTGATAGATGATTTTGAAGTCGCGGTTGTGAAGCCCGTGAATGGCGGGTCGAGCCTAGGCATAGCGATAGTGAAGGACGCAGCTAGTCTGCAAAAGCAGTTCGAGATGGCCGGTGGGTTCGACTCAAAAGTAATGGCAGAGAAGTGCATTATCGGCAGAGAGTTTACAGTTGGTGTGATCGATGATTTATTGCTACCGCCCGTTGAGATGCGCACATCGAGAGAGTTCTATGACTTCGATGCTAAGTATGCCGATTCAGATGTAGAAGTTATTTGCCCTGCGCAGTTGAGCGAAAAGGAGCAGATCGAGTTAAATGAGCTAGCTCGCGCTGCCTATTCAAGTCTCGGATGTGAGGGCTTAGCAAGAGTTGATGTTATGCAAGATCATGGCGGCGCATTCTACCTGCTGGAACTGAATACGATTCCAGGCATGACTGACCATAGTTTTGTGCCGCTTGCAGCGAAGCAGGCTGGAATCAATTTTGGCGATTTATTATTAATCGTATTAGAGCTTGAACAAGCGGCGAACTGAAAAGATGGCAACAACAAACAGAGCAATTAGAACTGGAGGCGGCATACATTCAACTCGTCGCAATTCCAGCTCGGGAAACCAACCGCTTAAACCGAAGTCTTCAGGCAAGCGGGGGCTCTACGTGTTCGCGGCGGTAATGGTTTGCGCGGCTGTGGTGGTGGCTCAAAACGCAGCGAACATTTCCGGATTTTTGAATCGCCCAGTTAGCAAAGTTAGAATCGAGAATCAGTGGCAAAGAATAAGTGAGGCTGAGGTTAGCAGAGTGTTGGCTCCGTTCATGGGGAATGGCTTCTTCGATCTCGATGTTGTCGAGGCAAAGATTGAGCTAGAGCTTCACCCTTGGATACAGCAGGCATCGGTAACGCGAATCTGGCCGGGCACGTTATCACTGCACCTGACAGAACAAGTAGCTATAGCGCGATGGGGTAACGAGCAATTGCTGAATCAGTACGGCGAGATTTTTCAGCCACAGAAACTGCAGGAGTTAAGCTCCTTACCTTTGCTTACTGGGCCAGAAGACTCTCAAGAGACTGTGATGTTGCAATACCAGAAGCTCAACCAAATTTTATTTCCAGCAGGTTTGCGCCTCTCTGGTTTGAGTCTAAGCAAGCGTGGTAGCTGGGAATACCTTCTGAATGAACAAATGCAGGTTGCGGCTGGCAGAGATGATGTATTCGAGAAGACGCAGCGTTTTATCGATTTTTATTTGATCCAGCCAGTGGAGCAATCATCACAATTTCTATCTATCGATTTGAGATACACAAACGGAATAGCGGTACGCGATACCGAGTTAGATTTAACTGGAGTGGCAATTCTGTGATTCAGTTTTACCAAAAAACTTACAGCACTTTTGATGCCTCTTGTCTGGAGTATTCGAGCGATGAATGACTCGGCGAGCGATAACATGATCGTTGGGTTGGATATTGGTACCTCCAAGGTCGTGGCGATAGTTGGGGAAATCAATGCGAACGGCGGTCTGGATATCGTCGGTATTGGCAGTCATCGTTCTCGCGGCCTCAAGAAAGGCACTGTAGTCAATATCGAATCGACAGTTGAATCTATTCAGCGTGCAATCGAAGAGGCTGAACTCATGGCGGGATGCCAGATTCATTCAGTCTATGCAGGAATTGCCGGTAGTCATATACGTAGCATGAACTCTCACGGAATCGTGGCGATTAGAGACGGCGAGGTCATGAAAGCCGATATCGAGCGCGTTATTGATGCGGCGCAAGCCGTTGCTATACCTGCTGACCAGAAAGTTCTGCACATACTGCCGCAGGAATACATCATCGATTCGCAGGAAGGTGTTAAGGAGCCGCTGGGCATGTCAGGTGTTCGACTTGAGGCGAAAGTACACTTGGTCACTTGTGCCATTAACGCAGTGCAGAATATTGAGAAATGCATAAAGCGCTGCGGTCTAGAAACTGACGAAATTATTTTAGAGCAATTGGCCTCGGCCTATAGTGTACTTACCGATGATGAGAAAGAACTCGGTGTGTGTCTCGTGGATATTGGTGGAGGCACCACTGATATCGCGATTTTTACAGAAGGTGCTATACGGCATACAGCTGTCATTCCTATTGCCGGCGATCAGGTAACGAATGATATTGCCATGGCACTGCGAACACCAACAGAAAACGCAGAAGAGATAAAGATTAAATATGCTTGCGCTCTGACTCAATTGGCTAGCGCTGATGAGACTTTGAAAGTTCCTAGTGTCGGAGATAGAGCGCCAAGAGAACTCTCCAGACAGGCGCTGGCAGAAGTGGTTGAGCCGCGCTATGACGAATTATTTACGCTAGTGCAAGCTGAGTTACAACGAAGTGGGTTCGAAAACCTGTTAGCTGCAGGTATTGTCCTAACCGGCGGCACTAGCAAAATGGAAGGCGTTGTAGATCTGGCTGAAGAAATATTTCATGCTCCGGTACGCATCGGTGCTCCTCACAATGTCAATGGCTTAGCCGATATTGTAAGAAACCCAATTTATTCTACTGGTGTTGGATTGTTGCTGTACGGCTTGAAGCAATATCAGGAAAGAGGCGGAATCGATTCAAAGCGCGAGCCACAGATTCAGATTGTGGATAGGGTAAAGAACTGGTTCCAAGGAAATTTTTAGTTTAGTTAATAATCGATACAGAAAAAGAATCATAAATGAGGAGGCTATATGTTTGAATTAGTCGAGAACGTTGCGCAGAGCGCTGAAATAAAAGTTATAGGCGTTGGCGGTGGGGGCGGAAACGCCGTGCACCATATGATCAATAATCAGGTAGAGGGCGTGGAATTTATCTGCGCCAACACAGATGCACAGGCGTTGCATAACCTGAAAGCCAAGACGATATTGCAGATGGGTAGCAATATAACGAAAGGTCTTGGCGCGGGAGCAAATCCCGAGATCGGTCGACAGGCCGCGTTGGAAGATAGGGATGAGATCGCTGAAATCTTGTCCGGCGCCGATATGGTGTTTATCACAGCTGGTATGGGAGGGGGCACAGGAACAGGTGCTGCGCCTATCGTTGCCGAAGTGGCTAGGGAGATGGGCATCTTAACCGTTGCTATCGTCACTCGACCTTTTCCATTCGAAGGTAAAAAGCGCTCCAAGATTGCGGAGGAGGGTATTCGACTGCTCACAGAACACGTGGACTCTTTGATTACTATTCCGAATGAAAAATTATTAGACGTGCTGGGTAAAGAGGCAACGTTGCTGGAAGCATTTAAGGCTGCCAACGATGTATTGTTAGGTGCGGTGAAGGGTATCGCTGATCTAATTATGAACCCAGGCATGATTAACGTGGATTTCGCTGATGTTAAAACGGTGATGTCTGAGATGGGCATGGCCATGATGGGCACGGGTACGGCGGTTGGCGCTGATCGAGCTCGGGAGGCAGCAGAAGCTGCGATTCGTAGCCCGCTTCTAGAAGACGTGAATCTGCAAGGCGCGCGTGGAATATTAGTTAATATCACGGCTGGGGAGAATCTATCTCTGGGGGAATTTTCTGAAGTTGGCGACACTATTGAAGAGTTTGCTTCGGATGATGCAACCGTGGTCGTTGGCACGGTGATCGATCCAAGTCTCGAGAATGAAATGCGCGTTACTGTCGTAGCCACAGGTCTGGGTGATAGGCACGCCAAGCCAACTAAAGTTGTGGACAATACTGACAGGGAAATAACTACCGATTATCGCCAGCTTGATAAACCAGCGGTGATGCGCAGGCAGGGTTCTTCTCGAGCTGCGGCTGCGGCCGCTGCCGCTGCCGTTGTGGGTTCCGATACCGACATGGATTATCTCGATATACCTGCCTTTCTAAGAAAACAGGCAGACTAGGTGGGTTCGCAGGAGTGCCGCAGTAGGATTCCTACACGGCACTACTCTAACAGGCAGACTAGCTGGGTTCGCAGGATTACCACAGTAGAATTCCTACACGGTATTCCTCTAACAGGCAGTTTTTGAACGACTCTGAGAGTAAGTTTTAAGTGTATTACACGATTTATCTCTTATTGGGTTGTTTGCTGAATTTTGCTACTATGCTTCAGCTTTATTAAAGGTCGTTGTTGTGAGCTGAAACTCCTCGTTCTCGGGTCTTGTTGCTAGCAAGTGGCAGGAACCAAGTGAGTTCAGGCCGGTCATAGAGTCTAGGGGATGTTTTCCCAGAGTGCTGCGTACAAAATTACGTAACGAGCGCTTGCTTGAAACCACTATTTTTCCCGACCATTTACGAATTGAAGCGAAGACCTATGCTGAAACAAAGAACCCTGAAGAATGTTATTCGCGCCACGGGCGTTGGCCTGCACACCGGTGAGAAAGTCTACCTAACTCTTCGGCCAGCCCCGGTTAACACCGGAATAATCTTTACCAGAGTAGATCTAGATAGTCCCGTTTCGATTCCTGCCCGTGCCTCAAACGTAGGCGATACAACACTCTCTACGTGTCTTGTAAAAGATGACGTTAGAATTTCTACGATTGAGCATTTGATGTCCGCTCTCTCTGGGCTAGGCATCGACAATGCTTTCATCGATGTAAGTGCGCCAGAAGTACCGATCATGGATGGTAGTGCTGGTCCGTTCGTTTTCTTAATACAATCTGCTGGAATCGAAGAGCAGTCAGAATTGAAGCGCTTCATTAAGATAAAAAAGAAGCTGCATTTGGAGCATGGCGACAAAGCGGTCAGCCTCGAGCCGTTTGATGGCTTCAAGGTTAGCTACACACTCCACTACGATCATCCGGTTTACAAGAAACACACGAAGAGCGCTACCATCGATTTCTCAAGCACTTCCTTCGTTAAGGAAATCAGCCGTGCGCGTACCTTCGGTTTCATGCATGAATTCGAGGAATTGCGGAATAGGAATTTGGCACTCGGGGCGAGCATGGATAATGCAATCGCAGTAGGTGATTACAAGGTTTTGAACGAGGATGGGCTGCGCTACGAAGACGAGTTTGTAAAGCATAAGATCCTTGATTCTATTGGAGATTTATACTTGCTTGGCAACAGTTTGATAGGTGAGTTCAAGGGACATAAATCTGGACATGCCCTCAATAATGCTTTATTAAGAATGCTCGAAGTTAATAAAGATGCTTGGGAAATAGTCAGTTTTGATAATGATGCAAACGTGCCCATTTCCTATATGAAACCAGTGTTGGCAGCCTAGTCCTGTCGTGCTATCCTAACTACCTGATTTTAATAAAAATAGTTGGACGTTGAAGTTTCTTGCTTAGCCCCAGGTATTGTTAATAGGCTTACTGAGACAACGCTTACACAATGAAAGTTATTCTAGTCGACCAGCGTCATGGTCACACTAAAACTATCGTCCTAAAGGGATGGCTGAAAGGCCTCCTTTCCCTATGCCTGCTCGGAGCTCCAGTTGCGTTGGGCTATTTTGGCTATGGGCTTGCTGTTTCTCAGAACAACGGTGTCTTCAGCGAAGAGTCTGCGCAAAATTGGGAGCGTCAGATTCGCATACAGACTGAACAGATATCCGAGATTAAAGAAGAATCGGAACAGCAGATTGAAGCCCTAACTATGCGACTCGCTTTGTTACAGGCACGCCTGATGCGCTTGGACGCGGTAGGGGAACGTATAACTAACATTGCTAAACTGGATACTGGTGAATTTGATTTCAGCGACCCGATAGCCATCGGCGGTCCTGCAACTGGCGTTTCAGAGTCATACTCTGCGGCGGGTTTTATGGACGCTGTATATCAACTCGAACGACAACTTGAAGATCGTCAGCAGCAACTTGAAATTCTTGAAGGCCTTATGACTGATCGCAAAATCCAGTCTGATGTCTTTATCGCTGGTAGGCCTGTAGAAAAGGCCTGGATCGCTTCGCGCTTCGGTCAGCGTCCTGATCCGATTACTGGGCGCATAGCCTTCCACGGTGGCATAGACTTCACTACAGGCAAGTCCGGTGCTGAGATTAATACCGTCGCAGCAGGTGTAATCACCTGGTCTGGGCCTCGTTCAGGCTACGGCTTAATGGTTGAGGTCAATCACGGTAATGGATTCACTACACGCTACGCTCACTCAGAAAAGCTACTGGTGGGCGTTGGCGATATCGTAATGAAGGGCCAGAACATCGCGCTAGTAGGCTCTACTGGCCGCTCGACAGGGCCTCATGTCCATTTTGAGGTTTACAAAAACGGTAGAGTCGTCGACCCTGCTGCCTATATACATCGCACAGCAAGATAATCACCCCTTTTTCAAAGCCAATCTAATTGGTCGCTATCGGTCTGCTGAGCAATGCTCATCATGCCCGTTGGAGGCCAGCGTATTGAATCAACCTATTGATAGAGAAAAATGAGCATATTAAACAAAATATTTGGGAGTAGTAACTCGCGCAAGCTGAAGAAATTGAAGAAGACAGCTGTTCGTATCAACGAGCTTGAATCCTCAATAGAAGCGCTTTCCGATGAAGAATTGAAAGCCAAGACGGGCGAATTTAAGCAACGCTTCGATGGAGGTGAGTCGACTGACGCGCTCCTGCCAGAAGCGTTTGCCGTTGTTCGTGAAGCGAGTAAGCGGACATTGCGGATGCGCCATTTCGATGTGCAGATGATCGGTGGAATTGTATTGCACGAAGGTAACATCTCAGAGATGAGAACTGGTGAAGGTAAAACGCTTATGGCGACCCTACCGGCCTATCTAAATGGTCTTACCGAGAATGGTGTTCACCTTGTTACAGTGAATGAATATCTTGCGGAGCGAGACGCGAACTGGATGCGACCACTGTATGAGTTTCTAGGCCTGAGTGTGGGCATCATAGGCTCGGGACAGACACCACAATTAAAGAAAGAAGCTTATAACAGCTCTATAACTTACGGCACGAACAATGAATTTGGTTTTGACTACTTGCGCGACAACATGGCGTTTCGTATCGATGACAAAATGCAGAGAGAGTTAAATTTTGCGATCGTCGACGAGGTGGATTCAATCCTCATCGATGAGGCGAGAACCCCGCTGATCATTTCTGGCGCTGCAGAAGATAGCTCCAAACTCTACGAAGCGATTAACCAGCTGATCCCGAAGTTGGAAAAAGGGGTAAAGTCAGAAAAATCCAAGATGGAAATGATGGACAAGAACTTTGTGCCCGAGGAGTCAGGCCACTTTACCGTTGATGAAAAGACTCGGCAGGTCGAGCTTACTGAAACCGGGCACGAATTCGTTGAGGATATTCTGATTCAGAAAAAGTTGTTAGCCGAGGGCGAGTCACTCTATTCTGCGACCAATTTATCCCTGCTTCATCACGTACATGCGGGTCTAAAGGCGCATAACCTTTTTAATCGTGATATCGAATATATAGTACAGAATAAAAGTATTGTACTAATTGATGAGCACACTGGCCGAACGATGGAAGGGCGGCGTCTCTCAGAGGGCTTGCATCAGGCTCTAGAGGCAAAGGAAAAACTGGCGATTCAGAGTGAGAGTCAAACTCTAGCTTCAACGACATTCCAAAACTATTTTCGCTTGTACAATAATCTGTCTGGTATGACTGGCACCGCTGACACTGAAGCGTTCGAGTTTTCGTCGATATACGGACTGGATGTCGTGGTGATACCGACCAATCAACCTATGGTACGTGATGATGCAAACGACCTTATCTTTCTTTCCATGGAAGAGAAGTTGGAAGCAATCGTTCGTGATATCACTGAAATGAGCGCCAAAGGAGCGCCCATACTAGTAGGCACAGCATCTATCGATACATCTGAAACGCTGTCGAACTTCCTCACGAAAGAAAAAATCAAACATGAAGTGCTAAATGCCAAATTTCATGAACGTGAGGCCGAGATCATCGCTCAGGCAGGAAAGCCTGGGGTGGTGACTATTGCTACTAACATGGCTGGCCGCGGTACAGATATCGTATTGGGCGGCAAATGGGAAGCTGAGGTTGCAGAGTTAGAAAATCCAACCGAAGCGCAGATCGAGAACATCAAAGCAGAGTGGCAGCTGCGTCACGATCAAGTTATCGCGGCTGGTGGTCTGCATATCGTTGGCACCGAACGTCACGAATCAAGACGTATCGACAATCAGCTGCGTGGCCGTTCTGGACGACAGGGCGATCCTGGGTATTCCAGGTTCTATCTATCCATGGACGATAACCTGCTTAGGATATTTGCAACTGATGGCGTGAAGAACTTCATGAAGCGCCTAGGCATGGAACGTGGAGAAGCCATCGAGCACGGCATGGTAACGAAGCAGATAGAGAAGGCCCAGCGAAAGGTCGAAGGCAGAAACTTCGATATCCGTAAGCAATTGTTGGAATATGACAATGTAGCGAATGATCAGCGCACTATAATCTATCGCCAGCGTAACGAACTCATGGCCAGCGATGATATTTCAGAACTGTTGAAAGACATGCGCACAGAAGTGATAGGACAAATTGTCGATGAGTACATCCCACCGCAGAGTGTTCCTGAGCAATGGGATGTAGAAGGGTTACAGGAAGCAATAGATACCCAATTTTCGACTCAGCAAGATATTCAGAAATGGCTCGATGAGGATGATCAGCTTTACGAAGAGCAATTGAAACAAAAAATCGACGAGATAGCTTCTGCGGATTACGAGCAGAAATGTGCGGCAGTGGGCGAAAAGATGCGCACGTTCGAGAAGCAAATCACATTACAGATATTAGATGGTTTGTGGAAGGATCACCTTGCGACTATGGATCACCTACGGCAAGGAATATTCTTGCGCAGTTATGGCGGCAAGAATCCGCGGCAGGAATATAAGAGAGAAGCGTTCGCTCTGTTTCAAGACCTAATGACAAATCTGCAGCAGGAAGTTATCAAAGTTTTAAGCCAAGTGAAGATTCGACAAGAAGACGATGCAGATGCGATTGAGCGGCAGCGTGAGCAAGAGCGTGCTAACGCGCGAGTGAATTTCCAGCATCAAGCCGTATCGGCACTCGCCGAACCGCCAGCGGGCGAGGCACCACCCGCAGGGCAGGCTCAATCGGAGAGAGACAAGACAGCTCCATTTATTCGGGAGATGGCCAAGGTAGGAAGAAACGATCCCTGTCCTTGCGGTTCGGGTAAAAAATATAAAGTCTGCCACGGTAAAATAGGTTAGTGATCGGCAGTGCATTAATCTGAGCAAGCGATAATAGAGTAGGAATTTGAAGATGCCGGTCGGTTCACAGGATAAGGTAAACGTCGCTCCCATTGACGGGATTCGTTTAGCTGCGGTTGCAAGTCAAATTCGCTACGCGAATCGACTCGACCTTGTTTTGATTGAAATTGCTCAGGACTCTACAACAGTTGGTGTGTTTACCCAGAACGCCTTCTGTGCAGCGCCGGTTCGTATAGCTAAACACCGAGTCAAGCATAGCGCTAGCCGTTATTTCTTGATAAATACAGGGAATGCAAATGCTGGAACCGGGCCCGAAGGGGAGCTTGCGGCTGTGGCATGTTGTGATGGTTTGGCCGAAATCGCGAGCGCTTCATCCGAGCAAATATTGCCATTCTCCACTGGGGTGATAGGCGAGCAATTGCCTTTTGATAAAATACTCGTAGCGTTGCCGGGGCTGTATGAAGCGTTATCTGCTGATGCTTGGCAATCGGCAGCACAGGGAATATTGACAACCGACACGAGGACGAAGCTAGCCTCAGCAAGCTTTACTGTTGAGAGCTCGCAAACAAGCATAAGCGGGTTTGCGAAAGGCTCGGGAATGATTCGCCCGAACATGGCAACCATGCTTGCTTATGTTTTTACGGACGCGAAAATTGAGAGACCTCTCCTCGATAAATTCATAGTTAATGCTGTAAAAAATTCGTTTAACAGAATTACCGTCGATGGTGATACCTCTACCAATGATTGTTGTATGTTAGTCGCCACGGGAAAAGGATCTCTTGTGATCACTGATATCGATAGTGATGCATCAAAGCAATTTCAGTTTGAATTGAATGCTGTTTTCGAGCAGTTGGCTACCGGTTTGATTAGGGATGCAGAAGGCGCAAGTAAATTCATAACGATCGAAGTAAATGAAGGCGCATCTGAGCATGAATGTCTGGCAGTAGCGTATGCGGTGGCAGAATCTCCACTGGTTAAAACAGCTTTCTATGCCTCAGATCCGAACTGGGGAAGAATTCTTGCCGCTATCGGCCGCGCCGGTCTTGATGATCTCGATATTGAATCCGTCACGTTGGCGCTTGGAGATATACTCTTAGTGTCCAAAGGAGCAGTAGATGCTGGGTATAGCGAGAGTGCAGGGCAAGCAGAGATGGATAAGGAGGAGATTCGAGTCTGCATTAATCTTGGTCGCGGAAAGGCTAGTACAAGAGTCTGGACATCCGACCTCTCCAACGAGTATGTGCGTATTAATGCAGACTATCGCAGTTAGCAATCTGTAGTGAATAATAACTCCATTGTTCATGTTGTTGTCGGTGTTCTTCTGAATGACAATCAGCAAGTATTGATTGCGCTACGCCCCGTTCAATCTCATCAAGGCGGCCTGTGGGAATTCCCAGGAGGCAAGGTCGAAGAAGGCGAATCGGTTGAGTACGCACTGAACAGGGAATTTGAAGAAGAGTTAGGAATCAGTGTGCTTGCGTGCACTGAGTTAACCCAGATAAGGCATGAATACAGCGACAAGTCGGTATTGTTAGATGTCTGGCGTATCGAAAAATATTCAGGGACGCCGAAAGGCAGAGAAGGGCAGGTCATCGAATGGCGTGCGCTTTCTAAGCTACGCGCGGAAGACTTCCCCAAGGCTAACGAGCGCATTATCCGCGTACTAAACGGCTCGAACTAATCGCCACCGCTTCAAGAGCTGAAAAATTCTACGAGCTGCATGCAATCATTCAACCTCAGCTAGGCCTCAGGGTTTTTCCGCTGGTCGAAGTCACTACGACCTTGCAGACTGAATTTCGGCCTTTTCACCCGTATAAGCGTGCAGCAAGCCCGCTGGCACCTTGCTATTAGATATTTAAAGAAAATCTTCGCTAAGTCCAGCAAGCTACTGATATAAATAGAATTATCTAGGTGAAAAATAGCGACTGAATCGTGTGATTTTGATAAAGTATTTGAGGACAAAGCAGGTACAGCGATGTGGAAAGCTAAGAAACGTAGAGCGATATAACGAGTGTTTATGTGGCCTAAGTCACTGAGATTTACGCTAACTTGTTGAAAATAGGGGAATACTTTAGAACATTAGTGTACAACTTGGATGAGCCCGCTTTTTTGCTGGTCTCTAGAGAAACCTTGGGAATTACTATGTTGCAGAAATTGGTATTGGCTAATCTAGTTGCATCTTTGCTTTTGGCGATGAATGTGGCCTTTGCGGATACAGCCCTATTAGTCGCTGATGGCGTTCTGGTTGAGAAAAACCCAGAAATAGTACTGTTACCTGTACCTGAGGTACCGGGGGAAGAAGTTGCTGTGCCGGTAGAGCCCGTTGTTATGGGCGCTGCGGTAAACGCGTCCTACGTCAGTTCTGATGGCTGGGCAGTGACCGGGACAGAATTCATAGATGCCGCCGTTGCTGTTTTCGATTTCAATACTACTACTAGTGTTAGCCAAGCGACCCTGACACTGCCGATCGAGCAAGTCTTTACGCAGAATGGCGTAGCGCCAATTGAAATCTATGTATTTTAAGACAACGGCGTAGTTGAGTTCACCGACTACTCCATCGGCTTTTCTGCACCCATCGCAGAGATTAACGTTGAGGGTCTGACTCAGGTCGATATTGATGTTACAGGAGCGGTTAATTCGGTCTTAAATAGTGGTCGATTTGTTGCATTTAGAATTAAGAGCGCCGTGCTGCCGTCTGTCGTTTCGGAGACGAGTATTCCTGCCTGAACGGGAGTTAAATTTCGTACAAACTATTCGCTAACGTTTACTCCAGGCGCCGCTCCTGCAATTGCTACGGATTTTGCCCGCTTCGATGGATATACACTCGGAGTTCAAATGTAGAAGTATCCGGAATAGGTGAGATAGCTCTGCAGATGCAGATGGTAGATGCGAATGGTCTAATCTTTCAATTGACTCAGGCGGAATCACGAGCACGGGAGTATCTGCGCCACCTGTTTCCGGTGCTGATTTACTGAATTGCAGTGCATTCGCCCCTCCCGCTGTAACAACTGTCGCGATTGGTGCATCCAGCTACTCCGTCAATTCTGGAATTTTGGATGTACCTAGCGTCAATTTCAATGAAGAGCAGCTTTCCCTGAGGCTGGAATTCATAGAAGGCTCTAATCCGATGCAATTCGAAACGCTTAGTATCGGTGCCGTTCAGTCTGGTCCTTCCGAAGCAGCAATTTCAGCGTTGGGTGGTGGCCTAATTACTGAATCTAGTCAGGATTTTGATCCTCTGACAAACGCACTTACATTTGTTCCTTTCACAGATGTTGCGGTAGGTAATTCCTGTACAGATTTTACGACTTCACCTGACGGTACAAGACTCGCCTATACTTGCCCTACAGGTAATCGTAGTGAGCCGAATTTCAGTATCGTCGACATGGCGCCTGATGATTATTTTGATTCCGATGGCTAGTGGTACTTAGGCAGTGAGCCGGTTAGCGCTACCTTCAACAGGGCAGGTACGATTCTAATTGCTACGGATAACGACAAGCTCTACTTTTTTGATGTGGTTACGCATCTGATTTTAGAAGATTTTGAGCTAGGGCTGCTGGACGGAGAGTCGATTAAGAAGATTCGAATTTCAACAGATGGAAATTTTCTTCTTATCTTTCTAGAGAATGAAGTGCATGACGACAATAGCAAATTCTATTGGATGCCTATGCCTGCTATAACAGGAACGCCGCTATAATCGGCTGTAGGATTATTAAGGGGCAAGGGTTTTTTTAGAGCTACTGGTCGTATTCATCCTCTATGGACGGGTAGACGGACTCTCCAGGAATGCTATTGTGTTCGCTTGCCCAACCCCCAAAGTCTATTAGCTTGCAGCGCTTGCTACAGAAAGGTCGGGATTTATTCTCATCGGTCCACGCGACAGCCTTTTTGCAGTTTGGACAGTCGACGCTGGTAGTCTTTGTATTCATTTCTCGGTAACCATTTCCATATATTTGCTGTGCAGTGCCTCAATGTTTTCTCTGAGTTGCTCTAGGCTTTCTTCATTGGGCACGAGATCATCTGCGCGCTTAATTCTCTCGGCCCGATCAATCTGAGAGGCGATGATAGACCTAATTACCTCTTCATCGCTACCGTCTCTTCTTACTGATCGATCTACTTGTACTTTCTGGTTAACGTCGATGACGAGCACTCTATCTACTAGCTTGTATTGCTCGGTTTCTAACAGTAGTGGAGACTCCAGAATTGCATAAGGGGACTTAGTAGCATTTAGCCGGCGCTGCAATAATTCGGCTATCAGCGGGTGCAATAAATTCTCTAGCCAGGATTTGTGTGCGGGGTTCGAGAACACAATTTTGCGCAGCGCAGGCCTATCGAGATGCCCTTGAGCCGTTAGTATATCGCTACCAAAGTGAGCGGTAATATCGCTCAGTGCTGGCTGGCCTGGCTCGACAACTTCTCTTGCAAGTGTGTCGGCATCAATGACCTCAATCCCGCACGCTCGGAATATTTCGGCAGCTGCAGACTTACCACTACCAATTCCACCTGTAAGACCGACTATAATTTTTTTTGCTGTGTTCATTCTGGCTAGGCCCGGATAATAATTGTCGAAAAATTGTTCTTAGCTGATGAAGTTGTCGATATAGAATGCGCTTAGTTGAGGGCCCCATATCAACATGAGAAATCCAGCACCGGCGAGAAACGGGCCGAAGGGCATTGGCACAGACCTGTCCCTTCCGAAAAGCAGTATCATTGAGACACCGAAAAAAGCGCCTACTATCGAAGAAAGAATAATTATTGGCATTAGGCTCTGCCAGCCCATCCATGCTCCTAGGGCTGACAACAGCTTGAAATCCCCGTAACCCATACC
>MEHZ011679957.1_pt1 | contig 18474 bp, 15 predicted proteins | sample 897221 | NCBI WGS metagenome assembly MEHZ01 (sample SAMN05514161, study PRJNA337945) | marine metagenome | isolation source: marine surface water | place: Arctic Ocean | collected 2007-12-13
CCCTGCCATCTGGCACTCCGGTATTTCCGGTGCGCTATTCACGCTGGCTTGTATTGGTTTGTACAAGGCATTTGCTATAGGCCCAGTAAGTTTAGTTGCCCCCATCGTGGGCTCCTATCCAATTATGTCGATGGGTTTAGCTATCTGGAATGGCGGGTCGATTACACTGATCCAAATAATGTCCGTGTTTGGAATACTTCTAGGTATCACAATAATTGCACACGGAGACAATCATAACAGCACTCAAAACCGTAAGTATGCCATCGTATGGGCAGTTTCCAGCGCTGTAGGTTTCTTTGGCAGTTTTGCATTTGGCCAGGCTGCCGCAGGATTGGGAGCAGAACTGCCCGTAATCTGGCTTGCACGGATTGCTGGTATAGTTGCACTACTTTTCATCACTGTGCCTCTTCGTTTAGATATACTTCCTAATCTGAGACAAGTCCCCACACTAGCAGTGATGGGCCTGCTCGATGCAATTGCGTTAGCAGTGGTAATTTATGCAGGTACCCAAGAATTTGCAGTATTTGCAACAGTAACCGCATCCACATTTGGTCTGGTCACAGTAGTTTTGGCTTGGGTATTTTTGAAAGAAAAAATGTCTCCAAAACAGTGGCTTGGTGTCACTTTAGTTTTTACAGCCATCGGACTTATAGGTCTCAAATGATATTTAACCCACATATCATAAAAATCTCAAATCCCATTTAGATAAAAAAGTTAGTTTTTGTAAATTTATATTTCTTGTTGAAAGTGCTTAATGACAGATTTAATTGGGTTTTGTGCAGCCTGACCAAGACCACAAATGGACGCGTCAGCCATAGTGGTAGTAAGCTCAACCAAAAGCTGCTGGTCCCAATTTTTAGCTCCCATTAGTTTGACTGCCTTTTCACAACCAACCCGGCAAGGCGTACACTGGCCACAGCTTTCATCTTCAAAAAACTTTAGCATATTAAGGGCAGCAGCTCGCGCACTGTCTTGATCTGAGAGCACAACAACCGCTGCAGAGCCAATAAATGTGTCAAGCGGTTGCAATGTATCAAAATCCAGCGGAACGTCATGGATTGAAGCTGGAAGTAAGCCTGAAGATGGTCCACCCGGCTGATAAGCCTTGAATATATGTCCCGCTAACATTCCCCCACTAGCTGCAATGATGTCCGTGATGGTTGAGCCAGCAGGTAACAAATATACTCCTGGTTTTTGTACCCGACCGGAGACCGAATAACTTCGCAGACCGCGCCGTCCATTATGCTCGGTCGTATTGAGACACTCAGGCCCTTCACGCACAATACGTGCCACCCACAGTAGTGTCTCTACATTATGTACCAATGTTGGCCGGCTATGGATGCCTACTGCTGCGACAAAGGGTGGACGGTGTCTTGGCAGTCCCCGTTTCCCCTCAATGCTTTCAATCATCGCACTTTCTTCACCACAAATATAGGCGCCCGCACCACGTCGTAAATCAATGTAACCCTCTGGAACTAAGCCTGCGGTCTCCAAAGCAATAATTTCAGCCGCCAAGATATGAAGTACAGCAGGATACTCATCTCGCATGTATATAAAGCAAGTATCAGCCTCTACCGCCCAGGCGGCAATCAGCATACCTTCCAGAAACAAATGCGGGGTTCGTTCCAGATAGTAACGATCCTTAAAAGTTCCAGGCTCACCTTCATCACCATTCACTGCGAGGTAACGAGGACCGGCATTCCCACGCACAAATCCCCATTTGGTGCCAGATGGGAAGCCAGCACCACCTAATCCACGCAAACCACTTTCCTTAACCTTGGCCTGCACCTTTTCCCAATTGCCACCAGAACGCAGCTTCAGTAACTCGCTATAACCACCACCGGCTTTGTAAGATAATAGGCTTTCATAGTCTGGGATATCAGCATGAATATGGTTAGCTTTAATAGCAGATACCACTTTTTCGGGTGTCGCGTGATCAATGTGATGATGCCCCAACTCCAGCACTGGAGCGGTATCACAACGCCCCATGCAAGGCGCACGAACCACCCGAACTTCAGTTGGATCTAATCCAGACTTCAAAGCCTCCTGCAAAGCAGTAGCCCCAGCCAATTCACATGATAAACTATCACACACACGCACAGTAAGTGCCGGTGGTGGAGTTTCATCTTCCTTTACGACATCAAAGTGGGCGTAAAAAGTTGCTACCTCATAAATCTCTGCCTGGCTTAAACGCATCTCTTCAGCCAAAGCACGCATATGTGATGCCGAAATATGACCGTATGCGTCCTGAATTAAATGCAAAAATTCAATTAACAAGTCACGACGCCTAGGATGGTCACCTAAAAGTTTCTTAACTTCTGACCATGCCAAGTCTTCAACCTGCCGTCCCTTTGGACGCGATCGTCCTTTACCGGATCCAGACTTCCAAACACCCTTGGTTGAAGCGGTAGACATTATGCCGATTCCTTGTTGATTATAATTTCTTTTAAATAAACTTATTTCCCTGTGGGTCAATGAATCTGCTGAATAGACATTAGATTATTGTTGGCATCAATTTTCCTTGCTTGAGTGCCAATTAGGTCTCAAAAAGCTCTTTTTAACTCTACTAATAAATCCTCACAAAGTTTTCATCATTTTCTAACGTTCAAAGCTGTCATAAATCAGCTGCATAGTTATTTCCTCGGCATGGGAATGACATAACTTTTATTGCCCGTTAGAACAGCAAAGGCTTCATTCTCCATCAACACATCAAACTCTGCAGCTTCACTTCTTAGACCTCCAGTAAATGTCCCAAAAGATGGTAAAATGACCCGCCTTTCATCATACAGAAAACAAGGTCGCACAATTGATCTACTCCTTAGTCGTACAGCCGCTTTAGGGTGATAATGGCCTGAAATTTCAGCTTTAGTTCCAACTTTTGCTATGTGTCGAAATACTAATGGCTCAAAATTATATTCTTCCAAATATTGGCCAGTAAGTTTACCTACTCCCAGATCGTGGTTACCCTGAATCCAAATCCACATTCTACCGGTCTGCAGTTGGCTTAGACACAATCGATCAGCTAAGCTCAAACTGTCAGCCGCCTCCAGATCATCAAAGTTATCACCCAGACATATAACAATATCAGGCTCTAATAATTCGATTTCTTTCCGCAATCGCTGCAAAGTATCAATAGTTTCATATGGTGGAACTAAAACGCCAGACCGTCGTGCCAAACGATCCGACTTCCCAAGATGTAAATCTGATACACACAAGACGCGTTCTTCTGGCCACCACAAAACACCAGATGGCCGTGCAATCAATTGCACTCCAAAAAAAGAAAAAAAATGTCCATCAAGCATATTAGCTATTCGCCTACTTAAACTAAAAAGGCAAAGAATATTGAAACCTCACCCCAGTTAGATTTAGCCTAGATTCGATCAAGTCCCGAAACTGACATCAAACGCGCAGTCTCTTCAGCCAAAATACGTTCTTCAGCTTGGCCTTTTACTGGAACCCTACCCATTTCCAGGAGAAGGGGCGCAGCAAATGGAGTGACTCTGTCTAAAACTATATGATCAATGCGACCAGAGATACGATCGAGCATTTCCTCAATCCTACCAAAATCTATCAGACCCTTCATTGCCTCCTCTCGTGTTATCTTAAGTAAAACGTGACTTGGATCATACTTTAGTAATGTTTCGTAAAGTATATCGGAGGAGAAAGTCGCCTGACGACCTGATTTCCGACTTCCTGGTAAGTTTCGTTCAATCAAGCCAGAAATTACTGCGCTAGACCTAAAGGTTCGCTTCATCACCGCATTATTGGACAACCAAGTTTCCAAACCATCACGGAGCCCAACTCGATTCAACAGAGGGGAAGGATCAATTAAAGGTTCGAGACCCCAAAGTAGGACAGCATAATCCGTAGCAACAAACCCTAGAGGATTTAACCCAGCTTCTTCCATACGCTTTGATAAAAGCAGGCCCAATGTCTGCATAGCATTGCGACCAGCAAAACCATAAAATACACTGGCAAAGCGCCCCTTATTTGGGAAGGTCTCTACGAGGAGGCGATCCACTTCTGGCAAACGACTTACTTCACGCTGTAATTGCATCCATTCTCGTACATAGTGCGGCATCTCAGGCCATTCTTTTTTTTGAAAACAAGCTAACATACGATGACTAAGCTGTGTTGAAGTGGCGAATTTAGTCCCACTGAAAGTAGCTATTTTAGGTTTCCCTTTATGTTTTTGGGAGACTTGAACAGTCATATCACGAAGGCCTTCATAGCACACAACTTGCCCAGCAATTAAAAATGTATCACCAAAACTCAGCGTAGCTGCAAAAGCTTCCTCCACCTCACCCAATGGCTTGCCACCACGCCCCTTAATGCGCACTTTGACCAATTCAGTGTCCTGAATAGTGCCAATATTCATTCTAATACGTTTTGCCGCTCGTGGATCTCTAAGGTGCCATTTACCCTCATTAGAAAGTACCAGTCGTTGCCATTTATCATAAGACTTCAGAGCATAACCACCCGTTGCACAAAAATCCAAACACTCATCAAATTCTTTCCTACTTAAATCTGAGTAACTACCTGCACTGATGACCTGCAAGTATAGTGCATCTGCCAAAAATGGCCCAGCACATGCAGCTATCAAAATATGTTGGCAAAGAACATCGCGAGGGCCTGCATCACGATCATCACGATCTAAATCATTTTCTTGAACCGCCTGAAGTGCTGCTACGCATTCTACTACTTCAAACCGGTTAGCTGGTACCAACCTTGCTTTTGAGGGCACGTCATATTGGTGATTGGATCTGCCAATGCGCTGAACTAAGCGCTTTACATTCTTCGGCGCGCCTATTTGGATCACCAGGTCTACATCACCCCAATCAATGCCCAAATCGAGTGAACCAGTGCAAACGATGGCTCTAAGCTCTCCTTTAACCATGGCATTCTCAACTCGTTCGCGTTGTTCACGAGATAAGGATCCATGGTGAATGCCAACAGGTAAGTTTGCCGTATTAGCTAACCAAAGATTATGAAAAAATAGTTCGGCTTGCGCCCTTGTATTGTGAAAAATTAAGGTGGTCTTATGCTTGGCCACTTCCCGTAACACAGCTGGAATAGCATAAGAGGCACCACTACCCATCCAGGGAGCTGTTTCAGAAATCTGGAGCATTTCAACATCAGGTGGAGCCAAAGTATCGAGTTTAATTATTTCACAGTAATTTGAGTTATAACTCAAAAAATTGGCGGCTAAGCCAGGATCTTTTACTGTCGCAGACAAGCCAACACGTCTCAGATTAGGGCACATACTTTGTATTGCAGCTAGGGCCAACATAAGTTGATCTCCCCGCTTACTTTCACTAAGTGCATGAATTTCGTCGATTACGACCCTCTGAAGCCCAGCAAAAATTCTGCTATTATCTTCATAACTAGTTAAAAGCGCGAGGCTTTCAGGGGTCGTCAATAGAATTTGCGGAGGATCCACTCGTTGTCGCCTTTTTAGAGTCGGACTAGTGTCTCCAGTCCGTTCTTCAACTCTAATATCCAAGCCAATTTCACTTATTGGTGTGCGCAAATTACGTTTTATATCTGCCGCCAAGGCTTTTAGGGGAGATACATACAGCGTGTGCATTCCCTGTCGTGGGGTCTCCGCAAGGGATGCCAAACTAGGGAGAAACCCTGCCATTGTTTTACCACTACCAGTTGGCGCAATAAGTAGTGCAGTCGAAGCATTTTGGTGTGCCATCATTTTTAATTGATGAGGATGAGGGGTCCAGCCCTTTTGGTCAAGCCAGCCCTGTATGGCAGAAGGAAAAACAGACCGCAAAACATCAAGCCTTTCAAACTATATCAACTTTTCCTCAGAACCTAATAAACTGTTTAAAATGTTTAAACTGTAAGTCCGTCAGGTTCAGCCAGCCCATTCACACGGCAGGTCGCAGTCAAAGTATTTGCTAGCAAACACGCAATTGTCATCGGACCAACACCGCCCGGAACAGGCGTGATAGCACCAGCAACCTTAAAACAGCTATCATAATCTACGTCACCAACGAGCTTCATCTTGCCCTCTCCCCTCTCGGGAGCTGGGATCCTATTAATACCCACATCAATAACAACAGCACCAGGTTTAATCCATTCACCTGGCACCATTTCAGGGCGACCAACAGCAGCCACCACAATATCTGCACCTCCAACAACCGCCTGCAGATCCTTGGTACGTGAATGCGCTATAGTAACTGTACAGCTATCACCAAGTAATAGCTGTGCCATAGGTTTACCCACAATGTTAGAACGCCCTATCACAACAGCATTCTGTCCAGATAGTGATCCAAAATGATCTCGCAGCATCATCAGACATCCTAACGGAGTACAGGGAACCATTGATTTTTGACCCGTGCCGAGAAGACCAACATTCGAAATGTGAAACCCATCAACGTCTTTTGCTGGGTTAATACTGTTTATTACCAAGTCTTCATTAAGGTGTTTGGGAAGTGGTAGTTGAACTAGAATTCCGTGGATCGCGGGATCGCTATTTAACTGATCGATAACCGCCAATAATTCGTCTTCAGGGGTCTCTGCGTCAAGCTTGTGTTCCACTGAATGCATTCCCACCTCAACGGTCAACTTACCTTTTGAGCGCACGTAGACTTGGCTGGCAGGGTCTTCGCCGACCAACACAACTGCCAAACCAGGCACTATCCCGTGATCAGACTTCAGACGAGAAACATGCCCCGCCACTTGTTCTCTAACCCTTGCTGCAAACGCTTTGCCATCGATAACCTGCGCATTCATAACCGATCTCCGACCTGTTTATTCAAATATTATTATCTTTTAAGGCTATTCTTTGAGAGGACCCTAAACTAATTTCACAGAGCCATATCTCAAAATAAACCCTCAATTTCGCCAGCATCATTGAGCATAATTGTCTCAGCCGCCGGTGTCCGAGGGAGCCCCGGCATTGTCATGATTTCACCACAGACCGCTACAATAAACCCAGCTCCAGCGGACAGACGGACCTCTCGTACAGGAACTGAATGGCCTACAGGTGCCCCACGTAGGTTTGGATCAGTACTAAAACTGTACTGTGTCTTAGCCATACAAACAGGTAGGTTGCCATAACCTTGATCTTCCCAATCTTTAAGCTGGTTAAGAATTTTCTGATCCATCACAGCCTCATCAGCCCGATAGATTTTTTTAGAGATTGTTTGTATTTTATCTGCCAGAGACATCTCATCAGGGTAAATGGGCGAGAAGTTAGCCAAGCCTGCATCGGCAATTTCGGCAACACGTACTGCTAAATCCTCAGCACCCTTACCGCCAAACTCCCAGTGCTGTGAAACAATTGCCTCAGATCCTTGGCTCACAACATAATCTTTAACCGCCTGCACCTCAGCATCGGTATCAGTCACAAAATAATTGATAGCTACGACTACAGGGACGCCAAAGCTTTTTAAATTCTCTATGTGCCGCCCTAAGTTAGAGCATCCAGACTCAACTGCCGCGACATTTTCAGGACCAAGATCAGCCTTAGATACTCCACCATTCATCTTCATTGCACGCACTGTAGCTACAAGGACTACGACTGAAGGAGACAGCCCTGCTTTACGACATTTAATATTTAAAAACTTCTCAGCACCTAAATCAGCACCAAAACCCGCTTCAGTAATAACATAGTCGCAAAGCTTTAATGCTGTTGTTGTAGCTATAACAGAATTGCATCCATGAGCGATATTGGCGAAAGGTCCGCCGTGTACAAATGCAGGGTTATTTTCCAATGTCTGAACCAGATTAGGTTGTATAGCGTCTTTGAGCAAAACCGTCATGGCTCCATCAGCTTTAATATCTCGCGCAAAAACTGGGGTGCGGTCCCTACGGTAGGCAACAATCATATCACCCAATCGTTTTTGTAAATCTTTCAAATTTCTTGCAAGACACAAGATGGCCATTACCTCTGATGCCACTGTTATGTCAAAACCAGCTTCCCGCGGAAAACCGTTAGATACCCCACCCAGTGAAGCAGTAATCTGACGAAGGGCCCTATCGTTCATGTCCACCACCCTACGCCAAACAACGCGTCGGGTATCAATGTCTAACGAGTTACCCCAGTAAATATGATTATCAATCATCGCGGATAGAAGACTATGGGCTGAGGTTATCGCGTGAAAGTCACCAGTAAAATGTAGGTTCATATCCTCCATTGGAACAATCTGCGCATAGCCACCACCGGCGGCGCCACCCTTCATCCCAAAATTTGGCCCTAGGGAAGCCTCACGGATACAAACCATTGCATTCTTACCTATACGGTTCAGACCGTCACCAAGCCCAACTGTAGTAGTAGTCTTTCCTTCGCCAGCGGGAGTAGGGTTGATTGCAGTTACCAATATTAATTTTCCATCGGTCCGGTCTTGAACCGAGTCAATAAATGCTTGGCTGACTTTTGCTTTGTCATGGCCGTAAGGAACCAAATCTTCTGAACTGATGCCAATTTTTGCACCTATATCTTGTATCAACGCCTTCGACGCGCCGCGAGCAATTTCAATATCCGACTTATAACTCATCTTTATCTCCCACTGCGGCCAATAGGCCCTTGTTCACTCTGGCGTGTACCCCTATCTTTTATCATTGGGCAGAGCAAATCCGACATTCTCACTTGCGTGTGCGGCAGTAAATTTTACGCAGTTGCCTATCAGAAACATATGTCACTTTGTGCACTTTTTAATATGCCCATTAGTTATTTTATTTGGACCAATTAATATAAAAAGACGCGTTTTAGCAGCCTGTTTGGCAGATTACATGACGCGACAAAAGATGAAATAATCTGAATAAACGTTTAAATAAGCTCAACGTCTTCATTAGGTTGCCAACTGCGTTGCTTGGGACAGTGTAATTTAAGCATATCCCCTAGGTTTAATTGGCCCGGACGCTCAACCCAGGCAGTTATTCCCCGCCTGCCTTTGGCATGATGAGTAAATTCTTGTCCCTTACCAGGCAAATCCAGGTCAATAGTCTTACCAATTTGGTGACACGGATGATTTTGCATATCAACAATAAGTGTTGTTCCGTTAGCCGCCTGTAGACGCGACGATGGCGGCAAATGGGAGAAATCTGGCAGTCCCGAAACAACGAGGTTTGCACCTAACCAGGAGGGATCAAATTGGGACAGAGACATCCCTGCAGAAATTTTGTCTATGTCTTCTTGACTGACAATACTTAACTGCCGAACATTAGCTATTTCTGTGCCCTTAGCATGTTGCTGCGACACACGCACATCAGACAAACGGGTTCTACCACTGTGAGCGCCACCACGAACGCCGTTCCAGTCAAGATCGATTAGAGATCTTTCTTCTGTTTGCACTTCAACAGTGTGACGCTGTGTGACGACTCCAATCCAAATTATTTGGGCCAAATAATCAGTAGCTCCTAGTGCCGGCAATCCCCTCTCCCCCCCTTAAATAAAATCTTTTTTCAAGGTGAGTTAAGTTGAGACGCATCACCCAGCAGGTTCTGGTTCCATACCACCATCACTAGTTTTCGGCTTTGTTTTTGTTTTTGTTTTTGGAATTGCCGTAACCGAAGGTGCTCCACCAGCGCCTTCGCTGTCATCCTCATCCTCATCACGGTTAAGCGTCTGGCCCTCCATTACCTTCTTGATTTCAGCACCTGTGAGGGTTTCATATTCAAGCAAGCCTTGAGCTAAGTTTTCAAAACGCTTTTTATTTTTAGTGATCGTTTTTAGAGCTAAATCGTATCCATCTTGGACAAACCGCCTTACTTCAGCCTCAATTAACTCTTTGGTTCCAGCAGAGGTTGAAAGACCAGACGTACGTCCCGAATAACCCTCTGCCGCCTCAGAATAATCGATATTGCCAACTTTGTCAGACATACCCCAGCGCATCACCATTGCGCGTGCCATACTTGACGCCTGCTGAATATCGCCAGAAGGACCATTAGATACTTGCTCTTCACCATATTTGAATATTTCAGCGGCTTTTCCGGCCATCGTCATAGCTATTTCATCATGACACTCATCGCGGTAAAAGTTCAGGCGGTCCATCTCAGGGAGGCTCATAACCATACCACCAGCAGCGCCACGCGCTATAATTGTGGCTTTATAAACAGGCTGACATTTTGGTAAAAGAGAACCTACCAAGGCGTGGCCGGCCTCATGATACGCAGTTTTCTCCAATTGAGTTTTAGTCCGCACCATCGAACGCCGCTCAGATCCCATAAGGATCTTATCTTTTGCCTTCTCAAAATCTTCCATACTAACAAGGCGACGACCAATGCGTGCAGCAGCAAGCGCTGACTCATTTACCAAGTTTGCCAAATCAGCCCCAGTAAATCCAGGGGTTCCACGCGCTATAATGCGAAGGTCCACGTCTGGACCCGTTGGCAGTTTTCGAGAATGTACACCTAAAATTTTCTCACGCCCACGTAAATCCGGGCTAGGTACTGTAACTTGGCGATCAAAACGACCTGGACGCAATAAAGCTGGGTCTAGCACATCTTTTCGGTTTGTTGCCGCTACAATAATTATTCCTTCGTTCGCTTCAAACCCATCCATTTCTACAAGCAACTGGTTCAATGTTTGTTCGCGTTCGTCGTTGCCACCCCCATAGCCAGCCCCACGAGCCCGACCTACGGCATCAATCTCGTCTATAAACAGAATACACGGTGCATTTTTTTTCGCTTGCTCAAACATATCACGTACGCGGCTAGCTCCGACACCTACGAACATTTCAACAAAGTCAGAACCAGAGATCGAAAAGAATGGAACCCCAGCTTCGCCGGCTATAGCCCGTGCTAGCAAAGTCTTACCAGTCCCTGGCGCACCCTCAAGAAGGGCCCCTTTTGGAATTTTTCCACCCAATCTACTGAATTTTTGTGGATCTCGCAGGAAATCTACGATTTCCTCCAATTCTTCTTTTGCTTCATCAATGCCCGCAACATCATCAAATGAAACGTTTCCCTGCTTTTCTGTTAGCATCTTAGCTCGACTTTTACCAAAGCCCATTGCTCCGCCTTTACCGCCGCCTTGCATCCGGTTCATGAAATAAATCCATACGCCTACAAGCAGCATGATTGGCAGGAGCGATAAAAGTACAGATTGAAAAACTGATGTTTTTTGTGATTTTGCAACTACTGAAACACCCTTAGACACCAGCATGTCACTGACGCGTGCATCTCCTGGAACAATTGTTACATATTCAACGTCATTTGGACCTACATAGCTTACTGTTTCACCGTCTAGCGTTGCGCTGGTAACTTGGCCATTATCAACAGCCTGCACAAAATCAGAATAAGTGGTGGATCGACTTGAGCTCCCACCCGCGCCGTCTCCCGCGAATAACCGAAAGAGCATTAAAAGTAGAATGAACAAAACAAACCAAAAGGCGATGTTGCGTAGATTACCCAAGAGAAGCTCCTATCAAAGCGAGAAAGCGTGCATCAATGAGCACATTTATTACTGTAAGATATGTATCCTACCACTATTTTCAATAGGTACTATAATTCCCATGGCGTTGGAAGCACCTGGACGTCATCTTTTTTGCCAAAATTTGCCAACGGCGCTGAAATGAGCTGATCACCTTTCCAAATGGACGGACTTACAATCAATGCATTTTGTGGTCGATTTACACTTCTCCAATCAGAACAAGCCGAGAGACCCACTCTTCCAAGGGACTTTATTTTATAGCCTTTCCCGTAGTTTGGCGCATAATACCGCCCATCCCAAACAGCCGGGCAACTGACTTCTTCACTCTCTACAAATTTATACTCTCGCGTTATCCGTAAAAAATTGTCAGGTTGCGGTATTACGACACATCCATGCAAACTTCGAGTAATTTTGGTCACAATAGCCCGTCTCAAAGATAAATTTCGAGGTCGGTAACTTTGCTGACCCACCCAACAGAGAGCCTCAGCCAATATCCTCTCAGAGAATTCGGTAGGTATCTCTGCCAACTTTACGCGGTCGAGCAAAACATCGCCTAAATCATTTTGTAATAACTGTGGTCGAATGTTTTTTAACGCAAATGTTAAGGCTTCTCTAACGTCTGACATTCGGTTTGCTGTTTTAGCAAGTCGGCTAGTACTCAAACCCAATTGATCCAGCTGGTTTTGAGATTGTCGTATTTGCACTCTCTTGTATTTTAAATCATCGTTGCTTGGGTCATCACACCACCCTTGGTTGTTTGCCTTCAAGTAATGGCGTAACTCTTCACGAGAAAGACCCAAAAAAGGTCGTGCCCATGATAAACCTTGATAGTCCCAACCCGAAGCCATGGAGGCTAAACCATCCACACCTGATCCGCGACTAAGTCTCATAAGAAAAGTTTCCGCAACATCTGTCTGGCTATGCCCTAAACAAATGACGTCACAATTCTGCCCCCATTTCGCTAACAAAGAGTAACGCACATTACGGGCTCGCGCTTGCAGATTTGGCCCCAACGCAAGATTATTTACTTTCAGTGTATTATGGTCCACCCCCATAGTTAAACATAACTGACTAACCCACTCAGCTTCCGATGCAGCTTCACTACGTAAACCATGGTCAACGGTGACAGCTTTTAAATTTTTCGCTGGTATTATTTTGCATAAAGCTAAAAGTAACGCCACTGAATCTGAACCTCCAGACACAGCCACACCAACAATACTCTTTTCGTTATGGTCACAGAAAAAATCAGATGCAGCTCGATCTATTTTGCACACAAACAACCCCATCACGTGCAGGCCAAGTCAGCCTCTGCCCGCAATGCATCCGCAGCTATGTCAGCGCCACTATAACGAAATTTAACTTCATCCAATGTAAGGCAACCCTCTTTAGCATTTCCCATCTTATGAAAAGCGAGAGCTAAATTATATAAAGCGATTGGAGCAATTTCTGTAGCTTCATTTACTGAATAGGCCTCCAAATAAGCTCGCGCCGCAAGTCGGAACTCCTGAAGGTCCATCTGTGCATGCCCCATCAGTAAATGTACGTTTTGTGTTAAGGGGCCAATTGGATATACCGAAATAAATTTCTTTAACATTTGAACGGCAATTTCTGTATCACCATCCGATAACATTTTTTTCGCCGCCTCAAAGTCAGATTTTTCTGTAATGGTCAGTGTTGCTTTCGGCATTGCCGCACCAAGCAAGCTATTTGACATTACGCCAAGTGGCAAAGTGGCTCCCAGTTCTGTGACATTACATCCAGGCTCCAAGGCACAGACCCGGGCCTCCAAAGTATTTATTCGCCGATAGGCATCCTGCACTACAATCGAAATTCGGTTAGCTGACTCTTCAGATGCCCCAGTTAGCCTTTGCAGCTCACCTTCAATGACTGAGGTTCGCTCTAAAAGTGATCCTTCATTTGAAAAATCTATGCCTGGAGTAGTTAACATTTCAAGTTGCAAACGGTCAGTCACAAGCAATAAGTTTGCAAGATCCTGACGAATATCAGCTAAACTATCAGCTGATGCTTGGCCTCCCAGTCCAGCGGCCAAAACTACTAGAAAACGTAATTTCATTAACTACTGCCAGAGGCCAGAATTGTTACAGCCCGTCTATTTTTACCGTAACACCGTTCCACACTACAAATCTCTACTGGCCGTTCTTTACCATAGCTTCTAGTTTTTAAACGCAAACCAGAGACACCACGCGCCACCAAGTATTCTTGCACAGATTGTGCTCGACGAAATCCAAGCGCCAAATTATACTCACGCGTGCCTCGCTCATCCGCGTGGCCCTCAATAATTATGACAAAACCTGGGTTATCAATTAACCAATTAGCCTGAACGTTTAAGGCAGTTTTAGCTGCCTCATTCAAAGTATACTCGTCAACTTTAAATAAAACATGGTCTCCAATACTTTCTTTAAAGAACGTGGATGAAGTTACATCATCTTGGCCAAAACCACTTCCTTGGTACCCATCAGCGCCAAGCGATCCATTCCCAAATCCACCTTCGGAGTCGGAACACGCCACTAGCATAAAAAGTATTGCAACGTTTAAATAAATTGATCGCATATCAGTCACCTTTCACAGAAATAGTACATAAAAATTTTACCTCAAGGTAGCACCGGGCCCCAAGATGGGTCAGATGCTGGAGCCCGTAAGTTCAGTGGGCGTAAGTTTCGTCCAGTAATATCAACGGAATAAATGCTGGGAGCACCACTTGGCCCTCGTGTCTGGCGCGAGAACATTATTACTCGCCCATTAGGAGACCAGGTAGGACCTTCGTCTAAAAATGATGCAGACAAAAGCCGCTCTTCCGTACCATCAATACGCATCACCCCGATTCCAAAACGACCATTACTTTGTTTGGTAAAAGCTATTAGGTCGCCGCGTGGGCTCCACACCGGCGTCCCATAACGACCATTGCCAAACGAAATACGTTTGGGTGTACCACCAGATACAGGCAAAGTATAAAGTTGCTGTGCACCACTTCTATCACTTTCAAAAACTATTTTTCTACCGTCTGGACTAAAACTTGGAGCCGTATCGATGAAGGGGCTAGAAGTTAGACGGGCTGACCGTAAGCTCGATAGCTCCATCAAATAAATATCTATGTTACCGCGGCGCTCATAAGAAAATACTATTCGTTTATTGTCCGGTGAGAAACGTGGCGAAAACGCTACATCATTCCCAGGAGTATTTACTCTTTTACGACGCCCAGTTTCAACGTCGAGGAGATAAATTTGAGGAAAACCTGTTTCCCAACTTGTATAAAGTACTTTTTTACCATCACTCGAAATACGCGGCGCCAGAACAATATTATCATTACCAGTAAGAAATTTCATTTTCTCACCGTCAGAATCCATTATGGCTAACCTCTTGAGCCGTTTATCTTTGGGGCCACTCTCTGAAACAAAAACTATCCTACTATCAAAGTATGCCCCCTCACCAGTAATACGCTTGTAAACTTGGTCAGCCACCTGGTGGGCCATGCGCCGCGCCGCGCCAGTACTACCACTCAGTTGGGTTCCCTTTCCAAGCTGTACTCCAGAAAAAATATCAAATATTCTAAACTTTACAGTCAACTGACCAGAACCATTTGTTTTTACAGCCGCAGTAACCAACGCCTGTGCGTTAACCGCACGCCAATCAGGAAACCGAACTGGCTCTTCAAAGGTTTTTCTCTGTGCAATAAATCTATTTTTTGGAATTTCACGAAAGAGACCACTGCTAGTCAAGTCTGCCACCACAATACTCGAAATTTCAGAAGCTATTTCTCTTGCAGCAGGATTTTCGGCCTCAAAAACTGGTACAGCAAATGAAAGCGGCTCAATCACCCCATCAGTTATCTCAATCTTCAACGGCCCATCCTGCGTTAAAGCTGCTCCAGCCAAAAAACTAAAAACTAAAAAACTAAAAGAAAACAATCTTTTCATCGCACTCTCATTCTTTCCGGATTAAAAGTAATCTCGACTTTTTTCCAAGCAGAGTATTTGTCAGCCGGCAATTCAAACCCTTTTGCTCCGCAATCATTAATAGCTCGTTGTGCAGTCTCGAAGGCTCGCTGGGCACTAGCATCATCACCACCCTCGTAACCAACTAAATATATGCTACTGGCCAAGGGTTTTCCTTCAATTGAAAGTTCCATACCTACCACCACCGTAGTGGACAAAGCTGCCGACGAAGACGCTCCAAGGTTCCAACACGGTGAAATCGCTAATTGCATACCACGGATTGTTCCCGGTGCCAAAGCCTCTATGACGGTTTTTTGACTTTCTGTACTTGCTTCGCTCTCACTCTCATTGGTTGATCCAGTTAATGCTTCATTTAGTGCTGCCGCAAGCGGATCAATAGTTTGTTCTGTTTGCTTCGGCTGTTCTTTATCCAGCTTGATTTTAATAGAACGGCGTTTGGGCCTAACACTTTGCTCAGGTGCAAGGACAGCAACGCGCGGAAGTTTTGAGGGTTTTTCGGCCTCCGTTATAATCTCAGATGTGGACGCTTCTGGCGCCGTGGCAGTTTGAGGTTTTTTCTCAGAAGACAACATTTCTTGGGGAGACACTGCATCTCGGGTAAAATCTCCAATATCAACCTCGGGTTCCGAGGGTGCTACAGTCTTTGAGGTGATACGGTTAGACTGACGTGGTTTGGGTTTAAGACTTATCTCTAGAACATCAGGCGATGTTGGTGAAACTGTGGGAGATATTAGTTCGGAGGGTAATATAACAACCAAATCCTCCAATGGTTCGGGTTGCTCAGAAATTTGGGGAGGCGTTTTATCATCTTGTGGAGATACCATTACCGGTTGCTCCCTATCCATTACCGGCACATCAGGTTTTATAGATAACTTTGGCGCTATTTCCTCTACTGGTGGCTGCGCAACTGCCGTTTCAATGGAAGCCTCAACCTCTGGAGGAGTGTTATTTAGGGCAATATCAAACATTTCAGCCGATACCAGAGAAACTTCAGTAACGGAAATCTCGCGCGGGGTACTTTCAAAATTACCATTCAGCAATAGCCAGCCCACCATGCTTGCATGCATTGTAACAGAAATATAGGTGCCAATAGACATAGAAATTATCCGTCAGAGCCATCGAATGTCGGCCCACCAAAATCAGTTACTAAACCAATATTACCAAATCCAGCTGCGTTCATTGCCCCCATTACCTCCATAACTTTTGAGTATGGGATGGAACCGTCAGCTCGCAGGAAGACTTTATTATCCGACCTTTCCTGAGCAACACCTCTCAAACGGGTCAAAAAATCTGCTTCCGGCGTCTCAGTAGTTTGAATAACAATTGTACCCTCTGCAGTAAGCGTCACTGTTAAAGGTTCTTCTGATTCACTTGGCAGCGCCTCAGCCGCAGTTTTTGGAAGATTTACCTCTACTCCAACGGTCAGTAAAGGAGCCGCAACCATAAAAACTATCAAAAGAACCAGCATAACATCTACAAACGGCGTCACATTGATTTCTGACATTGGTCGATGCCTTCGTCTCTGCCTACGTTGCCGATTAGAATCTGGGCTGTTGAGTTTCACTGCCAAATTTCAACCTCCCAGTTGACGAGAGAGTATTGTTGAAAATTCATCGGCGAAGGCTTCATAATCAGATATGATGCCGTCACTTGCAGCACTCAAATGATTGTAAAAAACTACTGCCGGTATGGCAGCAAGCAAACCCAAACCAGTAGCCAACAGTGCCTCAGCAATACCGGGGGCTACAACCGCAAGATTAGTATTTTGTTGGGCGGCGATCTCAATAAAGGCATTCATAATCCCCCAAACTGTACCAAAAAGCCCTATGAATGGTCCAACAGATCCAATTGACGCCAAAATTCCAAGACTGCTCTGCAACTGATTAGCTTCTTTACTGAGTGCCACATCCATGGATCTTTCAATGCGCGCCTGCGCTCCCGGGATCATCGCACCATCTTCACGATGAGAACGTCGCCATTCAGTCATACCCGCAGAAAAAATTATCGTGCTTCCACCTTTCGGGTTACTACCAACCTCATCAAAGAGCTCATCCAACGGCTCCCCAGACCAAAATTTCTTATCAAAATTGAAAACGTCTTTACGTGCTTTTCGAATAGAAAACCTTTTATTAATCGCAATTGTCCATGACCAAATAGACATTAAAATCAGAATAATGATCACTAGTTTCACGGGCAAAGTTGCTCGCGAGAAAAGGGCCCAAATCGAGAAGTCGATTGCTGCTTCCATGGTTTTGCCTCTAAGCTTTGGCTGTTTAGCCTTTGTTTTTCTGCATTGTAGCGAAAAAAATGCCAAAATGCCAAGCGTCCAAGAAAAATGTTTTCATTGTGCTGTCATTCGGCGAAGTTTTGCCGGAAGTCTGATTGGTTTTCCATTACTATCAATTAGAACAATAGTTACCTTAGCCCTAAACAAAAGGTCTTTTTCACCCCAGATATCTTGTTGCAAAATCCAGCGCACTGGAGATCCATCCAAGACTTCGGTCTGGACACGTAAATTATCGTCCATTCGTGCAGGTGACAAGTATTCAGCAGATAAATTTAGGACTAAACAAATAGAGCAAGAAAAGAAGAAAGAAGATGAAAGAAGAGCTGCACTTTCTCAAGAAGAACGAGATACAGAAGATGATAAAGAAAATACTTCTATGGAGGATGATGCAATAAAACAAGCTGAAGATGATGATAAGAAACAAGCTGATTTAGGTGCAGAACAGGATAAAGTTGTAAAACTAAAAGCAGCTAAAGCAGCTTTAGCTAAAGCTGAAGAAAGTGGAGATGCGGCTGCTATCGAAAAAGCTAAAAAGGCTATTACAGATATTGAGGCTAAAGAAAATTGGCAATTAGATGGTACTAGATTAGGTGGTATGTTAAACGCTAGAGTAAGTAAAATTAACTCTGATGCAGTTCTTGCAGAATCTAAATATCAATCACAATCAATAGCAGAAAGATTAAGAAGACTATTATAATTTAGAATTTTTACGAGCATATTTAAGAAACTCCTTCTGTTGAATCAGTAGGAGTTTTTTTATGTGTTTTCGAAAATCAACAGAAGACTTTAGTATTCTACTGTCTACCATAGGTGCCTCTAATAAC
>MEHZ011443767.1_pt1 | contig 18462 bp, 14 predicted proteins | sample 897221 | NCBI WGS metagenome assembly MEHZ01 (sample SAMN05514161, study PRJNA337945) | marine metagenome | isolation source: marine surface water | place: Arctic Ocean | collected 2007-12-13
ACACACCCACCAGACTCCAGAACCCGCTGACACCTAAAACGGTGGCATTCCAACAGGTTTAGAGCCGCTGTTGCGATCGCGTGGCACGTCCAGGCGTACGTCACCAACTTTGGTGCGCACCGTCTTGCTGGAATGGCCGTTACGCAAGTTACCTGTCCCGCTGCCATCAACAGCGTGCGGTTCATAACCGAGATGTTCAGTGATCTCAGCCTTCAACGCTCCTTGAAGCACGCGTTGGATCGGCCATGGTAACAAGCATCCTGTGTTGTGTCTGAGTTCGTGTCGCCGGTGAACGCGACGCCGGCAGTCTGAGTCTGAGCGGCAAGCTGATCGGCCACCATCGCCAGACTCGCATCAGGCGGCAACTCCAGCGGCGCTGGGCGAGCCGGCTCTCCCCCAACTCCTGCATGCAAATTCATCTAATGATCCTTCCCAGCCCACGACACCAAGTCGCAGTCCGGTAGGACCGCCCCACGTCCACACAAAAATCCGCAGTCACACTTGGGCAACGCCAGCTAGTGGCGTCGAGCACGGCGCAATAGGGTTGCACCGTGATTAAAGCCGTGCTTTTTGATTTTGGTGGCGTGATAACCACCAGCCCGTTTGACAACTTCGCCTTGCTCGAAGAGCGAAGAGGTGCTCCTGTGGACACGATCCGCAAGATCAACTCGACAAACCCCGATGCGAATGCGTGGGCTCAATATGAGCGCAACGATGTTGATGCGGCCGGGTTTTGTGAGTTGTTTGAGGCCGAAGCTTCGGCGCTGGGCTTCGACATTGCTGGGCAAGAAGTCCTGGATTGCCTGAAGACCGAGATCCGGCCGTTCATGGTCGACGCGGTTCGCAAGATCCGCGCCAACTTTCGAACGGCGATGCTGACCAATAATTTCAGCGCCGGTGACGATCCGGGTAGCGGTTCACACGGCGAGGCTAAGCAACTGTTCGAAGTCATCATCGAGTCATCGAAGGCCGGCGTGCGCAAGCCGACGCCCCGCTTCTATGAACTTGCCTGTGAAGCACTCGACGTCGAACCAGCGGCCTGTGTGTTCCTAGATGATCTGGGGATCAACCTCAAGCCTGCTCGGGCCATGGGCATGACGACGATCAAGGTCGTCGACCCACATGTTGCACTCGCCGAACTCAGCGAGATCCTCGAACTAGACCTGGCTTAGCCACAGCTGAAAGCACGTCTAGGAAGTCGTGATAGCGCTTGCGAAGCAAACGCGTAATGTCCCTACTCTTTGCCAGCGAAACGCTTGGTGATGAGTTCGCGACGTTCCTGGAGCTCTCGATAGGTGAACTCGTCTGCCGCAGGGTCCACGCCGAACTGGCCCTTCATGGCCGTGAGATCAACCTTGAAGTCGTCGGTCTTAATGCCAATATCGGCGGCGAGCTGATTTCCATGGGTCTTGACGAACCACATGGCGATATGCGTGATCTCGGCGAACAGATCGAGCTCAGGGGTGAGCGTGGCTATTGCTCCCTCAAGGAAAACCATGTTCTTGGCGAACAGCATGAGTTCTCGAGGCATACGAGCGCCGTAACCGAGCATGGCCTTGATAAGTCGATTGACTTCTTCGACGAGCTCGGTCTGGTCAAGCTCTAGCGGGTCGACACCGGAACCGTCGAGACCGAGCTGCTCGATGACATCATCGATGTCGACATCGTGAGGAAGCGCGCCCAGGTCTCGGATCGCTTCGACCTGAGCATGGATATTGTTGGTAGTCGAGGCCATCAACAGCTTCAGGAACGCCACCCGCTTTGGTTCGGTCAAACGCCCGACAATGCCGTAGTCGAGCAATGCTGTCTTGCCATCGGGTCGCACGAACAAGTTACCGCCGTGCAGATCGCCATGGAAGATGCCATTGACCATTGCACCTTCGAGGAAGCCGATCATGCCGGTGCGCACAATGTCGTGTGGATCAATGTTTTCGGCCTTGAGCCGCTCTACGTCATCGAACTGGAAGCCGTCCAGGCGCTCCATTACTAAGACCCGCTTGGTTACAAGTGAAGGGTGGGGGCGAGGGACCACGTAGCCATCTTGTTCCAGTGACTTCAGCGAGCGGGCAACGTCGAGCATGTTGCCGGCTTCGAGCCGGAAGTCGAGTTCTTCGACGATGGACTGGGCAAAGACTTCGACTAGCGCTGGCGGGTTAGCCAATGCAGACACGGGGATGCGCCCGACCAGGAAGGGTGCTAGCCAGGCTGACGCCGCAATATCGGCATGCACAAGCTCGGCGATGCGTGGGCGCTGGACTTTGACGACGACTTCGGTGGGTTCACCATCGATCTTGATTTCGGCGCGGTGCACCTGGGCGATACTGGCAGCGGCTAACGGCTGCTGATCGAAGCTGTAGAAGACCTCATGCAGCTTGCAGCCGAGGTCTTCTTCGATGATCTGCTTTACGACCGAGAAAGGCTCGGCGGGAACCTGGTCGCGGCACTTACGGAACTCGGTCACCAGCTCTTCAGGAAAGATGCCCTCGCCCGATGAAATGATCTGGGCGAGCTTGACATAGGTCGAACCTAAACTCTCCGATGCCAACCTGAGCCGAAGAGATAACTCTTGTTTTGAGGCTGCGCCTTCGAGCCCTCGCAGCTTGGCGAACTTCCAACGGCCGATCGCCCAACCAAAGCGACCCAAAATTGACACGACACGCCGGCCAGGCGGCAGCAGCCGTTTGCGGGTTAGTTCTGGAACCTTGGCGCGAATTTCCTCGCGCAGATGATCAAGGTTTGTCGACCAGGAGATTGCTTCGAGGTTGATATTCCACGGACCAACGTCAGTGAAAGCGCCGAAGCTGGTGTCGTTGATGGGAGGTGTCAAAGAAACAGTCACGTGTCGTCGCTACAAGGTCGGGGATTGTACGATGCCACGAAAATCGTGATGTTCAGGGGTCAGACCCGCTGGATTCTCGTCACACGACCGTCGGGCAACGATCTCTGACCAGACCTTGAATGTTCGGTCGCTCTTTCCGGGGTGCGCTTGTTGCAACGGTGCGGTCAAACAGCATGCTTCAGGGTCACACCCAGCCCATGATGGAGCGTGCCGAAATCAGGGCTACTCGAAGTCGATGACTCGTTGAAGCAGTTCTGCCTGTTCTTGGGCATGGACACTTGAGCTACCGGTTGCTGGCGAGCCAGATTCGGGGCGGCTCATGCGGGTGATGCGGTAGTCGTCGCCGTGGCGCTCGTACAGTCGGCCCTTCACGAAGTTCCAAGCACCCATATTCTCGGGTTCTTCCTGGAGCCAGATCAGGTCGCTGGCGTTGGGGTAGCGCCGCAGCATTTCGGACAAAGCATCGGCCGGCCACGGATACAGCTGCTCGGCTCGCAGCACAGCAATTGGCGCTTCAGCGGTATCACGCGCAGCGATCATCTCATGGCTCACTTTGCCGCTACAGATCACGACCTTGGTGACTGCCGATGCTGCAGCATCGTCGACGAATGGGTCGTCGAGTAGCTCCTCGAACGTGCCGTGGGTGAGGTCGCTGACCTTCGAATGCGCAGGTTTTGCACGTAACAGGGACTTGGGCGTGAAGATAAATAGTGGCTTGCGGACCGTGCGGTGCATCTGACGGCGCAACAAGTGGAAGTACTGAGCAGCAGTGCTGGCGTTAGCAACCTGCACGTTGTCTTCAGCACAGGCCAGCAGCACTCGTTCCATGCGAGCTGACGAATGCTCGGGGCCTTGACCTTCAAAGCCATGGGGCAGCAGCATGACGAGACCACTGTGCTGCTTCCATTTGTCTTCGCCGCTGACGATGAACTGATCGATCACGATCTGGGCGCCATTAACGAAGTCGCCGAACTGGGCTTCCCACATAACAAGGGAATCGGGGTCGGCCACTGAGTATCCGTACTCGAACCCGAGTGCGGCGTATTCGCTGAGCATCGAGTCATATACCGAGAACTGCGCCGTGGCCATGCGCACGTCGTCTAGTGGCCGGTATTCGCCATCGGTGTTGTAATCAACCAAGGTCGAATGGCGATGTGAGAAGGTCCCTCGGCGACTGTCCTGGCCTGTCAAGCGCACCCCGGTGCCTTCGGCGAGTAAGGATCCGAGGGCCATGGCCTCGGCGATGGCCCAGTCGACCATGCCCGAGGCAAATAACGTGTTGCGCCGTTCGAACTGGCGGGCCAGTTTGGGGTGCAACGTGAAACCTTCAGGCAGCCGCTGCAGCGCCGCGTAGATCTCATCGACCCGGTGCTGGGTGATCGCCGTGTTGACGTGGGGCAGCACCCCCAGTGCCGGGGCGGGGGCCGCAGCCTTCAGACCCTTTGGAGGCGCAGCGCCTCGGGTTGCATCGAGAGCAGCTTGAAGACGGTTGTCGAAGTCGGCCCGTGCTGCGGCTTCTTCTTCGGCATCAACGTCGCCGCGGTCAACAAGTAGTCCCAGGTACTTATGTCGCGTCGATGGAAGTTCGTCGATCACGCGGTACATGAGCGGTTGGGTGTAGCTGGGATCATCGCCCTCGTTGTGACCACGGCGCCGGTAGCACCACATGTCGATCACGACGTCTTTGTTGAACCGCTGGCGGTACTCGAACGCCAGGTGGGCGGCCCATACGCAGGCTTCGGGATCGTCGCCATTTACATGGAAGATCGGTGCCTGCACCATGCGGGCGACATCGGTGGGATAGGTCGAGGAGCGCTGTGCCTCGGCAGTTGTTGTGAACCCAACCTGATTGTTGATCACCAGGTGCACGGTTCCGCCGATAGCGAACCCGTCGATTTGGGACATGCTCAGAGTTTCGCTCACCACGCCCTGACCAGCGAAGGCGGCATCGCCGTGGATGAGAAGCGGAAGAATTGGGTACTCGTCGGTGTCCTCACCGGCCGGGTACAGATCGGCATACGCCCGAGCAAGGCCTTCGACGACCGGGTTAACGGCTTCGAGGTGTGACGGGTTGGCCGCCAGCTTGATCGGGATGTCATTGCCATGGCGTGACGTGAAGACATCTTCCATACCCAGGTGGTACTTGACGTCGCCGCTTCCTTGAATGGCGTCTTCTTCGACGCCGACCTCGAACTCGCGGAAAAGCCGCTCGTAGGTCTTGCCCACGATGTTCACCAGCACGTTCAGCCGACCCCGGTGGGCCATGCCGATAATGACCTCGCCCAGACCTGCATCAGCAGCATCGCCCACGATGGCGTCGAGAATCGGGATGGCGCTTTCGCCGCCTTCGAGACCGAACCGTTTGGTGCCGGGGTACTTGCGATCGAGGAAGCTCTCGAGGGCTTCGGCTGCGTTTAAACGCCCCAGGATGTGCCGCTTCTCGTCGTCTTTGGGCGTGCGGTTGACACCTTCGACCGCTCGCTGGATCCAACGCTTTTCTTCGGCGTTCTGGATGTGCATGTAGTCGATGCCGGCCGTGCGGCAATACGCGTCGCGCATCTCGCCCAAGATGTCGCGCAGGATCATTTTGCGAGGTGCCGCTTTGCCAGCATCGGCGTAATCGGTGTGCAGGAACTCGCGGTCCAGGTCCCAGACCGTCAGGCCATAGGTCTCAGGGTCGATGTCAACGTCGCCAAAGGACTCGCGCAGGCCCAGGGGATCGAGGTTGGCGATCAGGTGGCCGCGCACCCGGTGCATGTTCACGCACTGGTTGACTGCGATCTGTTTGGTCACGGCCTCGTCGCTCGAGCTGGTGGCACGATCGGGGTTGAAGTTGATTGGTTGGTACGGCACACCGACCGAGGAGAAGATGTCGTCGTAGAAGTTGTGCTCGCCGATGAGCAGGCTGTGGATTGCGGCCAAGAACTCGCCGGACTCGGCACCCTGGATGATCCGATGGTCATAGGTGCTCGTGATCGTGACGACCTTGGAGATGCCCAGGTCGGCGACCGTGCGAGAGTCGGCAGCCTGCCAGGCAGCGGGAAGCGCAATGGCGCCCACCCCAACAATGACACCCTGGTCTGGCATCAGCCGAGGCACCGATTGGACGGTGCCTATGCCTCCTGGGTTCGTCAGCGACACCGTGGTGTTGCCAAAATCATCCAGGGTGAGTTTGTTGATTCTGGCGCGAGAAATGAGGTCGTCGTACTTGGTGACGAAGCCCATGAAGTCGGTGCCAGCGCCGTCGCGCAAGGTCGGCACGAGCAGGGTCCGGCTGCCGTCACGCTTCTGGACATCGATGGCTACACCAAGCCCGATTTCGTCGTGACGATGGATGCGAGGTTTGCCGTCGGGGCCCTGCACATAGGTTGAATTCATTGCCGGGACATGGTCGGCGATGGCGCGAATGGTTGCCCACGCAATCAGGTGGGTGAAGCTGGCCTTGCCGGTGCGGGAGCGTTTCATATGGCCGTTGATGACGCGGCGGTTTGCTTCGAGCATCTTGGCGGGGATGTCACGGAAGCTGGTGGCAGTGGGGACCCCCAAGCTCGCCTCCATGTTTTCGACGATGCGAGCCGCTGCTCCGCGCAGCTGCTCACCAGGGGCTTCGTCAACGGCTGGCGGTGTCGCCGCTATGGGTGCGGGGGCCGCAGCGCTTCGTACCGGCGGGGCCGCTCCGTTCGCGGGACCAGGCGCAATGGCAGCGGGTGCGATGGCAGCGGGTGCTGCCGACAGAGCAGCGACTGCTCCGTTGGCCGGAGCCGTAGCGAAGAAGCTCAGCGAGTCGTCATCGAGGCGATCTGGTTCTAGTTCGAATTGTGTGCGCATCTCTTCGAGCAGCCAGGCATTGGGGCCGGGATGGCGTTCAGAATCGCCGGGCGCGGCGGAATCAGTCATCTCGACATTGTACGAACTCAAACCGCTGCTGGCCGCGCAACCTCAAATTGTGTGTTTGATTAACCTGGCTGAAATCTGCAGACCCACGAGAATAGGGCATCGGTCGATTGCCGGATCTTGACCAAGATCGTGAGCAGGTGCCAGGTACGCGCCGCTAGATGGCTAGTCTCGGGCGTCATGCGAATTGCCAGTTGGAACGTGAACTCGCTCAACGCTCGAATGCCGCGGGTTGAGGAGTGGCTCAAACGTATGCAGCCCGACGTGGTCTGCATCCAAGAAACCAAGTTGGCGAACGATTCGTTCCCCGCAGCGGACTTCGAAGCCATGGGTTACGAGACGGCTCATCATGGCCAAGGACAGTGGAACGGCGTTGCGATCCTGAGCAAGGTGGGGCTCGACGACGTTGTTGCCGACTTCGCTGATGGCGGCGATCCTGATGTCGACGCTCGTGTCATTTGGGCTACGTGCGGCGGCGTTCGGGTGTGTTCGGTTTACGTGCCGAACGGTCGCGAAGTCGACCACGAGCACTACCACTATAAACTCGATTGGCTCGCTCGTCTGCGCTCCCATCTCGACCAGAACCATGATCCCAAAGAGCCGCTGGCGATTCTTGGCGACTTCAATATTGCTCCCGAAGATGCCGATGTCTGGGACACCAAGGCGTTCGCAGGCAAGACTCACGTCACTAAGCTGGAACGAGACGCCCTAGACGTCATCAAGGAGTGGGGTCTTATCGATACCTTCCGCCATGTCTACCCGGACAATCCAGGCTTGTTCAGTTACTACGACTACACGGCTGGTCGATTCCACAAGCGCCAGGGAATCCGGATTGATCTCATTCTGGCTAGTGAGTCGCTGCTGGCAACCGTGCAGGGTGCACTGGTGGATCGAAACGGCCGTAAGGCCTGGAACGGGCACAAGCCCAGCGACCACATTCCGATATACGCCGACTTCGACCTGTAATTGTTCACGAACTCACTGACGTATCATGGCTGAGCTGATTCCTATCGAAGAGCACGAGCTCCTGGTTTTTTGGGTGCAGCTCTTTGTCATTCTGGTATTCGCCCGAGCGCTTGGGTGGATGATGCGCAAGATCGGTTTGCCAGGTGTCATCGGCGAGCTCGGCGCAGGCCTGCTGCTTGGCCCTTCTGTCTTCGGCACCGTCTGGCCTGAAGGTTTCAACTGGTTTTTGAACGAAGGTCAGGAAGAGGTTCAGTCAGCCGCTCTGCTCGGCATCGCTTGGGTCGGCGTGGCGCTGCTGCTTGTTGTCACGGGGTTTGAGACAGACCTGGGCCTGATCCGTAAACTTGGCCGTCCGGCCGCCTTGGTGACTGCTGGCAGCCTGATTCTGCCGCTGCTAGGCGGGCTTGCCGTCGGCTACGCGCTGCCAGACATCTTCCTTGCCGAGGGTGCCGAACGGATCAACTTTGCTCTGTTCGTGGCGTTGGCGCTGAGCGTGTCCTCGCTTGCTGTGGTCGCCAAGATCTTAAGTGAACTCGGGCTGATGCGTCGAGACTTCGGCCAGATCACGGTCGCCGCAGGTATGGCCAATGATGTCGTTGGCTGGCTCATGCTTGGTGTGTTTACTGGCCTGGCAACCTCGGGCGAAATCGGCGTCGTGCAAATCCTGAAGACGGTCTTGCCGATCCTGATCTTCGTCGCTGTAGCGATGACGCTGGGACAACGATTGGTCGACCGTGCGCTTCGTCAGATGCGCCGGGTCGAAGCGGGTGTGTCTGGCGCTCTCACGGTTGCGCTGGTATCCATGCTCGGGTTTGGCGTGGTCACGCAGAAGCTGGGTGTAGAGGCGGTACTCGGCGCCTTCGTCGCTGGTGTCGTGTTGCACCGATCACGCTTCCAGCATGAGCACACGCTGCAACAAATCGAGGGGCTCACGCTTGGCTTCTTCGCTCCGATCTTCTTTGCGACCGCTGGCCTGCGGGTTGATCTTCGCGAGCTCGGTAACGCCACTGCGATTACTTGGACAGTGGTCATCATCGTGGTCGCGATCGTTGCCAAGTTCATTGGCGCTTATGGCGGCGCTCGTATGGCAGGACGTTCTCATCGCGGCGCACTCGCACTGGGTGCAGGGCTGAATGCGCGTGGTGCACTCGAGATCGTGATAGCGACGGTCGGCGCCGCTGTTGGGGTTTTCAACACCGTGGCATTCACGGCCATTGTGCTGGTTCCGGTGGTCACCAGCGTGTTTGCTTCAATCGGGTTGCGGCTCGTGGTGCGCGGCTGGGATGGCAGCGAGGCCGAGCAGGCTCGGCTCTCGCGCGAGGCGGCGCTGGACAAGAACATTGTCGTCAACACGTCTCGGCTGCTCATGCCAAGCGACGGCGACCCAGCGTCGATCGCTGCGGCGCAAATCCTGCATTTCGCATGGCCCGAGGAAGCCGCCGCCACGGTTATCACCGCTGGCGATAACCCGGATGCGGCCGATATCGAGCCGCTTCTGAACACCCTGTATGGCCGCGATGTCGAGCACCGCAAGGTCAAAACAACCGAGGAGGGCATCGCTGACATCATTGTGAAGGAGAGCGCGCTTGGCTTCGGCGTCATTGGCCTGGGCGCTGACGAACTCGATCGCGACGACATCGTCATCTCCACCCGCGTCGACGACATCTTGTCGGTGAGCCCGATTCCCGTCGTGCTCGTTCGACGCAACCGCACATTGGGTGCCCGCCGGCTACCAGCGGCGTTCGCCCGGGCTGTGGTTCCCATCGGAGGCACACCAGCATCGCGAGCCGCCAGCGAGATCGCGTTCAACATCAGTGCGAATCTGGGTACCGAAGTGCATCTGACCCATGTGATCACACGCACCGACCCCAATGTTTTGTTCCAAGGAATCCTGAACCGAGCGGGGAGCCATCGCTCGCCAGAAGAAGTTGGGCAAGGGCTGCTTGATCAGTCTTCAACCATGGCGCAGGGGCTGGGTGTTGACACCAAGAAGGCGTTGCGAAGAGGTGACCCAGCTGACGAAATTCTTGAGCTTGTCGCAGAACTCGAAGCTGATCTCGTAGTGATGGGCGCCAACCTGCGACGCCCCGACGGCCGCGCCTTCCTGGGACACACCGTTGAACGGATCTTGCGCGAATGCGACGCCACCGTCGCCCTCGTCCTTATGCCGTTTGACCTTTAGGTCGCGCTGAGCACTTCGTTTCGGCGGGCATGTCGTCTGGGTCTGCTGCGCAGGGCGCCAAACCGACCCAAGAAGCTCAGCGAGCAGACAGTCATCATTACCGGCGGAGCGAACGGCCTTGGCGAGGCGACCGACTGTCGCTTCTGGGGATAGAAGGCGCACAGGTCGCGATTCCGGATGTGAACGACGACACCGGCGAAACCCTTGCAGTCGCGCTCGGTGCGCATTGTGAGCGCTGCAACGTGGCCGATGCGGCGTTAGCCGAGCACGCTGTCGTTGGGGTCAGATCGCCGCTCACTCGTGACCCGGATTGACGGAGAACCAGCGCGGTTTCGGTTGCTCCTGGCTTCTTCAAAACGCCAATGATGGCGGCGATACCTGACGGTTTTCGCGACCGCCTTGGCAAAGGTGCCTCACTACTTGGCAAAGGTGCCTCACTACTTGGCACGCACTGGCCGTCCAGCGGACTACGTCCAACTCGCACGAAACGTCGTCGAAAACACGGTGCTGAACGGCACCGTTGTCTGAATCGATGCCGGGCCTCATATGCAGCCGAGTGAAGGCCGGAAGGGATGAATCGGGTTTGGTCCTGGCGCGGTACTACTCAGCCCTATTTCGCTGGAGCGGAGCGTCTATTCGATAGTTGCAAGCAGTGCACCTTCGGCGACCTGGTCGCCCTCGGCAACGGCGAATGAGATGACCGTGCCCGACGCATCGGCCTCGACAGGGATCTCCATTTTCATGGACTCGAGGATCATTATTTCGTCGCCTTCAGCGACAGCGTCACCGACAGCGACCTGGATCTTCCATACCGTTCCGACCACGGGGCTCTTGACAGGAGTTGACATACCTCAACGTTAGTTGTCGAGACGATCCTGTTCACCTTCGGTGCTCTTGCAGACCTCGGGGCTTGGCCGAGAGCTAGATACGAACTGTCCGGCGCGGTGCCAGATTCGGTGGGCTCTGGCTGGGGCGCTTAGGCTTCGCTGTTGCAGCGCAACCAAGGGAAAATGCACCTGTGACCTGGGAACCCGAACTCGAAGAACTACGTCGGCGAGAAGCATTTGCCGAGGCCCTGGGCGGCCCCGACAAGGTCGAACGTCAGCACCACTACGGGAAGTTGACGATCCGTGAACGTATTGGCGCTGTTGCCGACGAAGGGTCGTTCCACGAGATCGGTAAGACGGCTGGTGTGGGCGAATACGACGGTGATGGCAATCTCGTTCACCTGACGCCGTCGAACTTTCTGTTTGGTGTAGCCCGAATAGACGGACGCCCGGTCGTGCTGTCCGGAGACGACTTCACGGTGCGAGGCGGATCTGCTGACGCGACCATTCCAGAGAAGCGCGAGACTGCCGAGAAGATGGCCGTTGAACTGCGACTTCCACATGTGCGACTGGTGGACGGCATGGGCGGGGGTGGGTCAGTCAAGACCATCGAGACAGCGGGCCGCACTTACATCCCACAGGTGCGTGGTTGGGAGACGATCGTCGGCCATCTTGGCATCGCTCCGTCCGTGGCCTTGGCGTTGGGCTCAGTCGCAGGGATCGGCGCCGCCCGCGTTGCTACGTCGCACTACTCAGTCATCGTGCGCGAGACAGCGCAGATGATGATCGCCGGGCCGGCCTTGGTCGAGCAAGCCTCACTTGGCGGCCATGCCAAGGAAGAACTCGGCCATGCCGATATCCACACATCGAATGGTGCCATCGACGACGCGGTCGACACCGAAGCCGAGGCATTCGAACGGGCGACCCAGTTCCTGTCTTATCTTCCCACCAATGTCGACGAGCATGCGCCGCGTGTCATGACCGGCGACGACCCTGCCCGACGAGAGGAGTCGCTGATTTCGGTGGTGCCGCACGAGCCTCGCCGGGTCTACAAGATGCGCAAGATCATCGAAGCCGTCTTCGATCAAGACAGCTTCTTTGAGATTGGTAAAGGGTGGGGACGCTCAATCATCACCGGACTCGCCCGGCTCGACGGTCGCCCCGTGGCTGTCTTTGCCGAGGATTCCTACATTTACGGTGGTGCATGGACCTCAGATGGTTGCCGCAAGCTCATCCGCTTGCTCGACCTTGCCTCGACATTCCATCTGCCCGTCGTTCACCTCGAAGACTGCCCCGGTTTTCTCATTGGGAAGGAAAGCGAAGAGGACGCCACGATTCGTTATGGAAGCCAGGCGCTGGCGGCGCTTGGGCAACTCACTACACCCTTCGCATGTGTCGTGGTCCGCAAGGCATTCGGCGTTGCCGGTGCGGCAAACAACAAGCCGGGGGCCAAGAGCTTCCGATATGCATGGCCATCTGGCGACTGGGGCTCACTACCAATCGAGGGAGGCATCGAAGTCGCCTATAAGCAGGACCTGGCAGACAGCGATGATCCCGACGGGTTGCTCGACGACATTCGCGAGCGACTGAACCGGGTGCGCTCACCGCACCGATCGGCAGAGTTCTTTGAGATCGAGGAAATCATCGACCCGCGAGACACCCGGCCGCTGCTGTGCGAATGGGTCGACTTAGTGCAGCGCTCGATTTCCCTTGGACCTTCTGCGTTCTCCTACCGGCCATAAGGCGCCGAGTCAGAACCCGCGAGCATTGGAGCAGGCTCAGCGGGTGTTGATGAGCTCGAGTAACGATTCGCCGTAGCGTTCGGCCTTGGTTGAGCCGATACCCGAGACTTCGAGCAACTCGTCATGTGTTGCCGGCTGTTCGGCAGCGATTGCCGCAAGCGTTCGATTGTTGAAGACGATGTAGGCAGGCACGCCCTGATCGCGTGCGGTGTCAGATCGCCATTGCTTGAGTTCGAGGTAGAGCGGCGAATCGGGTTCGCTGTCGTCGTAACTGGCTCGGATCGAGCTGAGATGGCGCTTACCGCGCTCCTTGCCCGTTTCTTCCTGGAGCTTCAGCACCGGTGCCTTGTCGGTCCCGTCAACATGATCGAGATAAGGCGAACGCGACCGTCGACTGGTTCGTTCACCGAACGTGCGTCTGGCCGCCCAGGTGATCAGCACCTCGTCCTTGGCGCGGGTAAGCCCAACGTGCAACAGTCGACGCTCTTCACTGAGCGCTGCAGGTCCGTTCGCCTGGGCGATTGGCACATAACCAGACTCGAGGCCGGCCAGGTGCACGATGCTCCATTCGAGTCCTTTGGCGGCATGGAACGTCAAGACATCGACCGCATTCGCTCCGGTGTCTAACCCCTCTTTAGCCGCCGACGCTCGGATCCATGATGCAAAGTCCCATCCAGTTGCGGCTGGGAACGAGGCTGCATGATCGATGATGAGTTGCAGCAATGCTTCGCGATTGCGCTGACGTTCGGCCTCGGCAGCGGTCTCGGCGCCTTCTTCTTCGACGGCTGTTTCGGCCACGACCGCTCGCACATCGGGAATCACACTGTTTAGCTCGCCGGTGGAATCACGTAGGAGTCGAAGAAGCGCCTTGATCTCGGGCTGGTCGATCAGGTTTGAGCGGCCTCGGACGCGATGTGGAATCTGGGCCCGTTCGAAGGCTGACGCGATGATCGCCACCTGCGCGTTGGTGCGAACCAATACAGCCTGTTCGGACCATGAGATGCCAGGCCCGGCATGGTCGCGAACCGCCCGGGCAACGGCAATCGCTTCGGTTGCATCGTCGTCACACATGGTGATGGTCGGCTCGGGACCACTAGGTCGATCGGTCTGCGGAAGCTCGGCTTCGCGATCTGGCTTGGGCAGAACCGAATGCCCCGCCGCGATGATTTCGGGCGTCGACCGGTAGTTGTGCCCCAACTTGATCACACCAGCGGTGGGGAAGTGCTGCGTGAACTTGCGCAGATACCACGAGTCGGCGCCGTTCCATGCGTAGATTGCCTGGTTCGGATCGCCGACCACGCACAGGTCAGGTTCGTCGCCGATCCAAGCCTTGAGCAGCCTGAATTGCAACGGGTTGACATCTTGGAACTCGTCGACAAAAACATGGCGATGGCGCCAACGAATGATCGATGCATATTCCGGATCGGTTTCGATGTCACGGGTCGCAAGAGTCAACAAGTCGTCGAAGTCGATGACACGCTGATTGCGTTTCTCTTCGGCATAACGCTTTGCCGTTTGTACTATGTCGGCGGGTGGAATCGGGGGCTTGCGGTCGAGCCGGTCGATCTCGTGGGGGTAACGCTCGAGCGAGATGTTGCGAGCGGTGATCCATTCGAGCTCATGCAATGTGTCCAGGATCATTGATGTGTTCGCGCGCCGGCCGAGTAGCCGGCCAATGACTGCGAACTTGCGGTCCAGCATGTCGGGTGCACGGACGCCTCGCTCGGCCCATCGCTCGTGCAGCTGCGCATAGGCCAACGAGTGGAAGGTGCCTGTGGTGATGTTGTCGCGAAGACCGAGCACCCGCAGCCGTGTGCGGAGTTCGCTGGCCGCCTTGCGAGTAAACGTGACCGACATGGTGCGTTGGGGATCAATAGCACCCGTGCTGACTCGATGGGCGATACGGCGAGTTAGCACCCGCGTCTTTCCGCTTCCTGCGCCAGCAAGGATAGCGATCGGGTTGTGAGCGGACGACACCGCCTCGTATTGCGTGGGGTCGAGACCGTCGAGGAGGGCGTCGGCGTTCAACGATGAATCGGACATGATGGCCCTGACACTACCGAGTCGGTGTGACAAGCTCGGGGCCCGGACCCTGGAGATCATGATCGAGATATCAGAAAACCGCTTCGAAGAGCTGGTGAGCGAGTCCATCGATCTGATCCCAGAGGATCTCTTCGCACTCATCGACAACGTCGTTTTCCTGATCGAAGACCAAGGGGATCACCCCAACATTCTCGGGCTTTATGACGGCACTCCTCTGACCGAACGCGAAAGTTACGGCATTGGTGAGCTCCCTGATCGCATCTTCATCTACCGCCGGGCGATTTGTGCGATCTGCGATACCGACGAAGACGTGGTGCACGAAGTCATCACTACTGTCGTGCACGAGGTCGCCCATCACTTCGGCATCGATGACGACCGCCTCCACGAACTCGGCTGGGATTAGCGATAGTGCGGTTCACGCGTTGCGCTCGCAATTCTGCCCGAGCTGAGTGCTCTAGGTTCCCGGGAAGTTTCTCTTCTTGCTACCCAGCTAACCATCTGTGTCGGACACGAACGGTAGACACGAACGGTGACCTGCCAAGCACCAAGGATGGGCCCAAGAAGCGATGGCGCTGTTTAGTTGCCTAAGATTGCCGGGTGGGATTTAATCCGAAACTGTTGAACAACAATGAAGAAGTCCTGCTCGACGTACGTCCGCACTGGTGGTTCATCACCCCGCAGGTCGCACTCGTTGTCTTAGGGCTCCTGGTTCTAGCAGTTGCCGCTGCACTCGGGGCACCGGCCATCCTGCTCTACATTCTTGGCGCTGGGGTGCTGGCCGCACTGCTGAACCTGGCCTGGCAGTATCTGAACTGGACCGGTGTGAACTTCGTCGTGACGACCGATCGTCTGATCTTTCGTAGCGGCGTCTTTTCGAAGGCGGGCATCGAGATTCCGCTCGAGCGGATCAACACCGTTTTCTTCAATACGACCCTGTTCGAACGTGCCATTGGAAGCGGCGATCTCAGCGTCGAGTCGGCCGGCGAAGGAGGGCAGCAAAATTTCGACAATGTGCGCAAGCCTCAACTGATCCAGCAAGAGATCTATCGCGCCATGGAGATCAACAAGACCCAAGAGTTTTCGGCCATGGCTCAGGCTCACGCCGCGGCTGCCGGCGTTGGGGCCGAACGAGCGCTCTCTGTTCCTGAGCAGATCGAGCAGCTCGACCAGTTACGCCTCCGTGGCGTCATCACCGAGGCCGAATTCCAGACGAAGAAGTCTGACCTACTCGACCGTATGTAGTTGAGCGCAGGGCCCGCAGCGCAACCGGACGTTCGGCTCGGCGCCGCTCTGGGCAAAACCCGTGACGAGCGACGCAACCCCTGCCCAGGCGTGACGGTGAGCGAAACCAGTGGCATCGTCGCCCGCGGTGAGTAGCGCCGAGAACAAGGCTTTGTCGTGAGGCCCTCCTGTCACCCGAATTCGTCGATCTTGGGGAGCAACGGATCATGCTGCACCCCGTTGGTCATGGTGTCGTGACGGTTCGGCAAACAAATCGTTACAACGGATCTGATGCAGCGTGCTGCGATCGCGTTTATCTCGTTACAGTCCGCGGGTGCCTCGGATCAACGTCAAGGACATTGAGCTCTTCTACGAGACCGCTGGTGATCCAAGTCACCCACCGCTGTTGTTGATTGCAGGACTTGGCGTTCAGCTGATCGGCTGGCCCGCGTACTTTGTGGACTCGCTAGCTGAGTGTGGCCTGTACGTCATCTACTACGACAACCGCGACATCGGATTGTCGACGACCTTCGATGGCGGTCAACATGATCCCCATGCTGTTATGGACACCTTGCTAGCGGGCGAAGCCCCTGATCTCGCATACACCTTGGTTGAGATGGCCGATGACGCCGCCGAACTGCTCGATGCACTCGGCATCGAATCCGCACACGTCGCCGGCGTTTCGATGGGCGGCATGATCGCCCAGATAGCCGCAATTCGACATCCCGAAAAAGTTCGATCGTTGATCTCGATCATGAGCACGACCGGCGCCCCTGATGTTGGCCAACCTACCGCCGAGGCAATGGAAGCGATCTTGTCTTCGGCCCCAGGAACACAGCGCAGCGAGGTCATGGCCTACAACGTGCAGAACGCCAAGGTGTGGGCGAGCCCCGATCATTTCGATGCGGGTCGGATCAATCTGCTCTTTCAGGATTCCTGGGACCGCGCCGGTGGCCCCCAGGCATTGAACGCCGGCCGTCAGTTCTGCGCCATCGTTGCCAGCGCACCGCGCGACGACGCACTGGCATCCTTGGACATCCCCGCCTTGGTTGTCCATGGCACGGCGGACACCCTGGTGCCCCAGACCGGTGGGCAGCGAACCGCAGAAATGATCAACGGGGCAAACCTTCTGGTAATCGAAGGTATGGGTCATGACCTGGTTCCTGCCTTCGTTCCGGAAATCGTAAAGGCAATGAGCTCGGTGATCCACGGCACGACAGCCAGCTGAGGCTTGGTGACCTCCAACGGTGAGGCACTACGCTCTGCTCGCAGTCGAAAAGGAGCAAAGAATGGGACCGCTAGCGGGCGTTAAGGTAATTGAACTTGCAGGAATTGGGCCTGGCCCATTCTGCGGCATGATGTTGGCCGATATGGGAGCCGACGTTGTGCGGGTCGAGCGGGCGTCGAACGTGCCCGCCGAAATGCCGGCCGGTAGCCCGCCCGACGTTGCTAGCCGAGGTAAGCGGTCCATTGGCGTCGACCTGAAGAATCCCGAAGGCGTCGAAACAGTCCTGCGGCTGATCGAAGGTGCCGACGTGCTGATCGAAGGATTCAGGCCGGGAGTCACCGAACGTATGGGCCTGGGGCCCGATGTTTGCCTAGAGCGCAACCCGGCGCTGGTCTATGGCCGCATGACCGGATGGGGCCAAGAAGGTCCGTATGCGCTCACCGCCGGACACGACATCAATTACATCGCGCTCTCGGGTGTGCTCTCCATGATTGGGCGCAAGGACGAAGGTCCGCTGCCACCGCTGAACCTGGTTGGCGACTTTGGCGGCGGTGGCATGTTCCTCGCGTTCGGCGTAGCTGCCGCGCTAGTAAGTGCCCGCACGACTGGCACCGGTCAAGTGGTCGACGCTGCCATGGTCGACGGTGCCGCAGTGCTTGCCGCCATGTTCGCGTCGATGACCGCTACGGGCATGTGGAATGAAGAGCGGGGCACGAACATGCTCGATACAGGCTCGCACTTCTACGACGTCTACGAATGCTCCGATGGCGAGTACGTATCGATCGGCTCGATCGAGCCGCAGTTCTATTCGATCTTGCTCGAGAAGCTTGAACTTGACCCAGCTGAGCTGCCCCGCCAGCACGATCGCGAGCAGTGGCCAGCGCTCAAGGTCAAGGTTGCCAGCATCTTCAAGACCAAGACGCGCGATGAGTGGTGCGAGATCATGGAACACACCGACCTGTGTTTCGCTCCGGTGCTGAACTGGAGCGAAGCGCCGAATCATCCACACAATGTGTCCCGGTCCACCTTCATCGACATCGAAGGGATCGTTCAGCCAGCGCCTGCACCTCGGTTCAGCGGTACGCCGGTCGCAGTCCCGGCTCCGCCACCACATGCTGGTCAGAACACCGACGACACCTTGACGTCGTTCGGGTTTTCGGCCGACGAGGTCAGCGCCCTGCGCGACTCTGGTGCAATCGCGTAGGAACAGACTGGGCGGCTGGATTGCTCGGATATAACTCCTTATGGCCAATCTTGTCTTCTTCCACGCCCATCCCGACGACGAGGCCATATCGACGGGCGGCACCATGGCCTTGTCCTCAGACCAAGGCCACCATGTCACTCTGGTTGTTGCGACGCGGGGCGAAATGGGTGAGCCCGTCGAGGGTGTCCTCGGCGAAGGGGAGTTGCTAGGCGACCGTCGCGAGGCCGAGTCGCGCCGGTCTGCTGAGATTCTTGGTGTTCACGTCGTCGAGTTCTTGGGCTACCGCGACTCGGGCATGGTCGACGAACCATCCAAC
>MEHZ011545637.1_pt1 | contig 18462 bp, 17 predicted proteins | sample 897221 | NCBI WGS metagenome assembly MEHZ01 (sample SAMN05514161, study PRJNA337945) | marine metagenome | isolation source: marine surface water | place: Arctic Ocean | collected 2007-12-13
ACAGGTCCGGATCCCACGATTCGTGGAACCACTCGAGCACCTGAGTGGCTATGTCGGCCTCGGTCAGCGCATCGTTCGTTGCCATCCAGCGACACTAATTCGTGTCGTGTGCCAAAGGTGAGCCGACATGACCGAGCACCTGTTCACAGTCTCGCAACGGGACCGCTCCACCGCCTTGTTCTCAACCGCCAGACCCAAACGCCGCCATCGCTATTCCCGAGTTCGGTCAGGACCTGAAGCCCACTCGAAACGCAGCACGTATCGTTACCTCAAAACAGCCCGTCGTGATTACTGAGGACAGCTACTCGCTACTGGACGAAGAGTCCTGGCGTCTCATGAGATCTCGTCGTAGCCATCCTTGGGCGAGACCTACGGCTCAATCGGCGCCGGGGCGCCGGTCAGATTGCCGAATCGATGGAGTGTTCTGGCAATAGCCTGCTCGCGCACGTAATGCAACAGCTCGATTCGTCCAACGCTCACGACCGGGGCCGTAGCCAGGTGGACGTGTGACGTGTTTGCCGCCGTGTGCACCTGGTGGTCGACCGCTTCACCAATGATCCTCACCCGCGTGACACCAAGATGCGGCAGGCGTTCGGCGAACTGCACGGGCGTTTCTTCGGCGTGCGCACTCACGACGAGTTCTACTCCACATGTCTCGGCTGCGGTGCGAACCAGAGCGATCTCACGAGACGTCGCATCGAGCCCAATACGAAGCCCGATCCTGTCGAGCGGGCGATACCGAAAGATGTTCGACTCACAAAAGAGGCCCGTCGGGTCGTGTCCGATCGAGAAGTATGTTCGCCACTGCTCCGCGTAATCGTTGAGTGGATCGCCGTCAGGGGACGCGTCGTCCTCGGTCCAAGTGCCGAGCTGCGCAACGTAGTTGGGCCCGCCCGCCTTGGCTCCCCCACCAACAGCTGACCGTTTCCACCCGCCGAATGGTTGACGCTGCACGATGGCACCGGTAATGCCGCGGTTCACGTAGCCGTTACCAACCTCGATCCGGTTGGTCCATTCAGCGATCTCCGACGGGTCGAGTGTGTGAATGCCACCAGTCAGGCCGAACTCGCTCGAATTCGCGATGTTGATCGCTTCATCGAGATCAGCCGCGGCCATCAGACCAAGTACCGGCCCAAAACACTCCGTAGTGTGAAACCAGGAACCAGCGGTCACGCCGAGTCGGACGCCAGGTGACCACAGGCTGTTGTCGTCGCCCAGTGCACGGGGCTGGACCAGCCATTCCTCGCCGCTATCAAGCGTGCGGAGGCCTCTATTGAGCCGACTGTTGGGCGGGCCGATGAGGGGACCCATCGTCGACTCGAGGTCGGTCGCTGGTCCAACAGCAATGCTCTCGACAGCATCGATGAGCTGTCGACGGAAACGCTCTGACGAGTACACGTCTCCGACCAGAATCGCCAGGCTTGCAGCGGAGCACTTCTGGCCGCTATGTCCAAAGGCCGATGCTGCGAGGTCGGCCACCGCCAGATCAATGTCGGCATTGGGCGTGATGATCAGCGCGTTCTTGCCTGACGTCTCGGCGAAGAGCTTCAGATCAGGCTTCCATGATCCGAAGAGCTCGGCGGTTTCTCCGGCCCCGGTCAAGATCACGCCATCCACCGATGTGATGAGGTGTTGACCCACCTCGTTCTCAGGCGTTCGCACGAACTGCAACACCTCTCGCGGAACGCCAGCAGCCCAACAGGCCTCGGCAACAACCTCGCCGCAGCGTGCGGTCTCGGGTGCGGGTTTAAAGATCACTGCATTTCCGGCGGCAAGACTCGACATGACGCCGCCGGTTGGGATCGCGACCGGGAAGTTCCATGGCGGAATGACCCCGACCACACCGAGTGGAGTGAACGAGATGCCGTCATGAAGATCAAGCTCGAGCGCTCGATCGCCGTACCAGCGGGCGAAGTCGATGGCTTCTGCCACCTCTCCATCGGCCTCAGCGAACGTCTTGTTTGCCTCCCTCATCATTGTCGAGATCAATTGACCCCGACGCGTCGCCAACTCGTCCCCGACCCGATGCAACAGCACTTGCCGATCAGCTAAGGACGTGTTCGCCCAGTCGGTCGATGCGAGTTTTGCGACCAAAAGTATGTCGTCGGTCGCCTCGATCGACTCGGTCACTGACGCAGCGATTGGTTCTGCTGGCAGAGCACACACCGCATCGATCCAGGCGCGATTCACTGACAAGACCGGATCGGTCTCAGGTTCATTGAGGAACGGTTCACCAATCACATACGCAGCATTGGCTGGTGCATTCCGGTCTTGGCTTCGCCGGGGCCCGGTGTGGATCCTGGATCGGAGCGCCAATGCATCGCGAAAGATCTGTTCTTGCTCGTCGAAGGCTGCTGACTGTGGGGTCAGGTCGAAAAGGTGACGAAGGAAATTGTCATCCGACGCATTTTCTTCGAGCCGTCGGAACAGATAACTGATCGCGACATCGAAATCCTGATGGCGCACGGCTGGTGTGTACAACAACATGAGCGACGCGTTGTTGGTGGCTTCGGCAACAGTGGCGGCTTGCGCCGGGGCCATACCCTGGAGCATCTCGAATTGCACTCGTTCGGCGACACCTCGCTGTTCGGCCAGCAAGTGGGTCCAGGCTACATCGAACAAGTTGTGGCTTGCCAGGCCAAGGTGCACACCGGTCATTCGCTCGGGGTGCAGCAACCAGTCGAGGCATCGTTTGTAATTCGCATCTGCCTCGACCTTCGAACCGTACGGGGCCTGCGTCCAGCCATGCATGGCGGCATCGACCTTCTCCATGGCTAGATTCGCGCCTTTTACCAAGCGGATCTTCACCTGCCCGCCTCCGTCATCATGACGCTTGTTCGCCCAGTCGACAAGGCGCTGCATCGCCGGAAATGCATCCGGAAGGTACGCCTGTAGAACGATTCCCGCATCGGCACCGAGGTACGACTCCTCGCCGAGAACCGTCATGAAGGCATCGAGGGTCAGGTCGAGATCGTGGTACTCCTCCATGTCAAAATTCACGAACGTCGGCGGCTGCACCGACGATGCCTTGTCGACCAACACGCGCAGGCGTTCGGTAACTCGATGCAAGCTGTCGGCGTAGGCGAAGTGATTTAGTTGCGACGCAACAGCCGAAATCTTCACCGAGACGTAGTCGATGTCCGGTTGGTCGAGCAGACCAAGCAGTTCGTCGAGACGTCGTTGCGCCTCACGCTCGCCCAGCACCGCCTCACCCAAAAGGTTCACGTTGAGCGCGTAGCCGTCGGTCCGCTTTGCTGCGAGGTGTGTCTCGAGCTTGTCACGCTCCGCCGGAGCGACGAGGTGACCCACGATGCTTCGCATTCGACGGCGCGCCAACGGCATGACGAGTGCCGGTAAACGGGGTGCAAGCACCGCGCCTGCGCGAAGTAACACCTTGTCGAGCGGCGACAAGAAGTCCGGCAAGGTCGACGTCGCAACGATCGACGCCAGCTGGGCAGCGGCCACCCCGTTGTTGTCTGGACGCACGACCCGGTCGACGAATTGCATGACGAAGGCAACGCCGTCAGCGTCGGTCACCACACCCTTGAGCTGCTTCATGGTCGCTCGGTCCGCTGGCGTTTCGAGTTCCTCAGCACGGCGAAGCCAAGATCGAACCAGGTCAACTGCAGAGTCGGCAAGTCTCTCGGCATCAACAACATCGAACGAACAGGTCATCCCTCCATCGTGCCTGGGCGCAACGGTTGAGTCTTGTACGATTCGGCGCAAGATGACCGCGGAACCGAACAACGAGAAGAGAACGGCAGTGTTTCCGTGTCAGGCCGAACTCATTGCGCTATTCGAGACACTGGTCAATGTGATGTTCTCGGTGAAAGATCTCGACGGGCGATATGTCGAAGTAAATTCTGCGTTCGTGCGGCGAACGGGAACACGGTCGAAACGTGAAGTGGTCGGAACCAAAGCGTCCGACCACTTCGTTGCGGCATTGGCGAACCGCTACGAGGAACAGGATCGCGAGGTGTTCGAAACTGGCGAACCGCTCGTTGATCAACTCGAGTTGATACGAGGGCTCAATGGTGATCTTGGTTGGTATCTCACCACCAAACTTCCCGTCGCTAACCAGGCTGATCGCTCCACCCTGGTCGGGGTCGTCTCGGTGAGCCGCGATCTGCACGCACCGAGTACGGAGAACATCTCCCTCGAACGTCTGCAGCATGTCGTCGCTCACGTGCGAGCAAATCTACAAAGCACGATCAGAGCGTCCACGATGGCCGAGGTCGCTGAGTGTTCCGAATCGCAACTCGAACGTCGTATGCGGAAAGTTTTTGGGCTGTCGGCTACCCAGTATGTCCTGCGTGTCCGGGTCGATGCTGCGGCCAAACTCCTGATCGAAACCAACACACCCCTCGCCGAGATCGCCACGACCTGTGGCTTCTACGACCAGCCGAACTTCACGCGGCGTTTCGCCAGGCTGACCAACGCCACTCCAGCGCAGTTTCGCTCTGAGAACCGACGAGCGACCGACGAAATCACCTGAATCGGAGATGTCAGCCGCTCAGCACAACTACTGAGCCACCAAAGAACCTTGACAACCGTCCCTACTTCTCCGATATGGCACAGGGTTGGGTTCGCAGCCGAACTCGATGGCCGACCGGGCTAGGTCAACGGAGCGCTGAAGCGAGGGGTTCGAGTCGGCTGGCCTCCATGGGCCCACGCATGGACCAGACCACGATGTCGACGCCAGCATCGAAGAAGCTGGCTGCCTTGTCGGCGAGCGCCGCAGGATCGCTGTCGGTATCAAAACCAAGGTGGATCGACCGGGCTATCTCAGATTGATCGCGGCCAACTCGTTCGCAGTGCTGACGGAGCACGCTGTCGAGGTCCAGCCATGCAGCAGGATCCTCGGGGAACGTCATGTCCCACTGGTCTGCGAAGCGAGCGACGGTACGCAATGTGCGCACGCGTCCTTTACCACCAATCACCATAGGGATCTTCGACTGCACTGGCTTGGGCTCACACCAGGCTCCGGCCAACTCGTAGTAGTTGCCGGAGAAGTTCGTTTCCTGGTTCGCGAGTAGCGAGACGATAACTTCCATGCCTTCTTCGAAACGGTCCGAACGCTCACGCAGCGTGCCTAGCGGGATGCCATAGGCCTCCGATTCTTGGAAGTTCCAGCCAGCACCCATACCAAGCTCGAACCGGCCACCTGAGATGTGGTCGAGTGTGGCCGCCATGTTTGCCGTCACTGCCGGATGGCGATGGTGCATGCCGTTGACCATTGCGCCGATGCGGATCCTGCTTGTCGCCTGGGCGAGAGCGCCCAGCATCGTCCAGCCTTCGAGATTCGGACTGTCGAACGGCTCGGCCAGTGGATAGAAGTGATCCCAATTCCATGCCGACTCGAACACTTCGATCTAGGCAGCGGCCGACGCAAAACTTAGCGTTAGGTAGCCGACTACGGCATCGCATGTGCGCTGTATTCGCGCCCATACCATCACCAGTTTGGAACTGACTCGTTCTGGTCAGCCGCCCACCGACGACGGCTTGTAGTACCGAAGCAGTATCAACGGGCTGAGGCTCATGACCGCAGCCATCGACCCCCAACCCAGGCGAAACTCCTCGATGCGCTCGCCGATTACGGCGTTGCCAATCATCGCGGTGGTGATCGCTATACCAAACGCCGAGAATGCCGAGCGGGCAGTGTTGAACGCAGCGTTCGCCGCTCCGAGTTGTTCTGAAGGCACGTCCCGGAGCGCGGCTGCATTTGCTGGGCCAAGCATGAAAGCCATGCCGACGCCGATCGACAGCGTTCCCGGCAGGAACGCCCGCACATATATTTCGTCGGGTCGAAGGCGCCATGCCATCCAAGCCGTGCCGAGTGTGGCCATCGTTCCGCCAAAAATCAGTAACTCTCGATAGCCATACCGGTCGACCAGGATTCCGGCCACTGGGGCACAGATCACCAATGCGAGCGGCCCTGGTGTCATCGCAAGGCCGATCTCAAGATTTGAGTAGTCCCATACATCGTTGAGAAACAGCGGGTACAGAAACCATGTCGCCGCGGTCGAGGTCGACAATAACGCGCTGGCAGCAGTGACGACCCGGAACGAAGGAATGGTGATGAGGCCGAAGTCGAGCAGGGGTTCGTCATGGCGCCGCGATGATCTGACAAATACGACACCTCCGATGACGGCGACGACGAACACGGCAACGATCCGGATGTCGAACCACCCCCACGCGCGGCCTTGGACGATCACAAAGGTCGCTCCTCCAACAGCCAACGTTCCCGTCACTGTGCCGAGCAGATCCAGCGGCGGCGGGCGCTCGGTAACGCTGTCGTCAGCCATGAACTTCGAAGCCAGCACCATGCCAGCCAAGGCGATGGGCACGACGATTGCAAAGACCACACGCCAGCTAGAGACCTCGAGAAGCCCAGCAGCCACCGTCGGGGCGGCCGCCGCTCCAAGTACACCCATTGATGACCACAGCGAGACGACCGCTCCGTGCCGGTGTTTCGGGTAAAGAGGCAGTACTGCAGCGAGCGATGACGGGATCACGAGGGCGACGCCAAGCGCCTGAATGACACGGGCGCAAATAACCAGATCGATGCTCGGTGCCACCGCTGATAGCGCTGCACCGACAGCGAACACGGCAAGCCCAATCACGAAGACTCGACGCCGGCCGATTCGATCGGCCAACCGCCCGCCAAGGAGCATGAAGGTCACCTGGGTTACCGCAAAGGCCGAGATGACCCACGCAATATGCGTCAACCCAACGTCAGGGAATTCCTCTTCCAATACCGGAATGGCGATGTTGGTTGCCGTGCCAACAAACGCGGCGAGAAACATGGCCGTCGCTGCAATAGCGAGCGCGAACCTGCGGCGGCGTTCCGAGGTCAGGGGTGGGTCGGTTACCCCATCCACCGCTGTTGTTGCTTCATTGATTCGTAGACACTACCGACAACGGCATGGGCCGAAGTACACGATTTTAGCCGAGAGTTGTTGTGTGCAGATCGTCTGCGACCACCAGATCACCGGTGTAGCCACCAGCCCGAATGGTGTCGACGTATGCCTGGCGTAGCTTGGGCGTCTCCGGAGGCGGGATCAGGTGCGTGAGCACCAAGGTCGGCACGCCAAGAGCTTGGGCCTGGGCACCAATCAGACGGGTGTCTGCGTGGTAGTCCATGATGAAGTGACGAAACGGCGGTTCGTTCTCGATGGCCTCGAAGAGCATGGCCTCGTACACGAGCACATCAGCGCCTTCGGCAAGGACATTGATTTCGTCGCACACCAGGGTGTCTCCGGTGATCGCTACGACACCGTCCGGTGTCTCGATACGAAATCCGACAGCCGGGTGGACAGGCTCGTGGCGAACCTGACCAGCCAAAACGCGCACGTCGCCTTGTGACCAGACCTGAGCTAGCTGACCGGCTTCGGGGTAGGGGAACGGCACGACTTCGTACGCCGGTTCACGGGTGCGACCTGTGTGTTCGCGACGGATCGCAAGATCGTCGTCCCAGGGATCCAGCATCCGCTCTGCGAACCTTACGCACGGCCCTTCGGGCACAACAAGCGGCAACGGCACGGTCGCATCGGTTCGATCCATCAGCCACCGGGTCATCACCAGATCCTGCAGACCGCTCAGATGGTCACTGTGGTGATGGGTCGCGAAGAACGCTGTCAACTTCGGGATGGCCAGGCCAGCACCTGCGAGTCGCTGCACGGTCGAGCGTCCAGCGTCGAACTGCATGCTGATATCGCCGCAACGAACCAGCACCCCTGGGCCGGCGCGATTGGCAGACGGCCCCGGGTTGCCGGTTCCGGTGATGATGACTTCGGTTGTCATGAGATATGCCCCCTGGCTCAGTCCGAACGTAGTCGACCGTCGGAGCGCAACGACCGTGGCCGTCAGCCAGTACACGCAACCAAGGGGACTTGTCCCCCGTTACAGCGCGTAGGAACCGGCATAGGTTCGCTCCCGGCCTCTCTGACGCGGCACGAGCGACTAGCCGCCTGCTCTCTCGCTGAAGGAACCCAACCGCCTCGATTGAGTGACCGCGGACCAGGCGAGCTTGGGATCTGCTTGACGGTGACGACAGCAGCAGTCAAATGACGGTGCCCTCGGGCACTGCAACCATCGCAGATCGGAAGCGTCTTCTTGGCGAGCCTGACCTGTTGCCAACCGCCGTCAAAGAATTCCTTCGAGCGTTTGCATCGGTGAGTCTGTGGGGAACCGTCACTGAATCCGTGCCGGGCGGCGATGTCGACATGTGGACTGACGACACCGTGATGATGGCCTTCCCTGCCCAATGTCGTGACCCTCAAGCATTCGAGGACACCGATCAGGTGATCAGCGATCTAACGAAGAACTTTTGGGCTCATACACCCAAGGGTGACCGTTGACGACCTGATCGATGACACGCCCGAGACCGGTGTGGTTGATTTATGCCGAGACTTCGCCGAGGGCGACACCGTCTTGTTGGTGGTGCCAGCCGCCAACCAGGACCCGAGCGCTAGGGACGAACCGCACCGCGTTAACATCACACGGCTGAGAGTTCGCAACTTCAGCTTTGGGCAGGGAGCACATGCCTGCCCCGCCGCTCAGCTTGCTCGTAGAGAAATGGCCATCGCCCTCGAACGTCTGGTCACCCGCACAACCATGCGCCTGGTCAAGACTCCTGCCTTCGCCGCTTCGGGCAACGGCCGCATCCCGGCGTCGCTTCTCATCGAAGTCACTAAACACCGATAAAAAGCCGCACGCTTTAGCCAAATGAGGAGCGTGGTGCGCCTATCTCGTGCATGACGCTTCCCCTTTGCATCGCCTACGCGGTCATGGCGCCGTCGACGACGAACTCATGGCCGGTGCAGTAGCTCGAGTCGTCAGAGGCCAGAAACAGCACGAGCTTGCCGACCTCTTCAGCAGAGGCAACTCGGCCGAGTGGAATACGCGACTCGATGCTGTTGCGCACCGAGCCGAACTCTTCGAGCATGTTTGTATCGATAATTCCGGGGTGAACCGAGTTGACCCGTACGCCCGAAGGAGCAAGTTCTACCGCAGCCGACTTGCTCATCCCGCGCACCGCCCACTTGGACGCGGAATAGGCATGGGCCACCGATGCTGACTTCATGCCAGCGATCGACGAGATGTTGATGATGCTGCCGGACCCATTGGCCTGCATGGCCGGTGCGGCCGTGCGCATACCAAGAAACACGCCAGTCTGATTGATGTCGATCATCTGTTGCCACATTTCAAGCGACGTCTCGACCAGACCGGCCACGCGGAAGATCCCCGCATTGTTTACGAGGATGTCCAGCCGTCCATGCAGCCCCACGATGGTTTCAACAATGCTCTTCCAGTCATCTTCGGACGCAACGTCGTGATGCAGGAACTCGCACGCATCCCCGAGCCGTTCAGCAGTTGCCCGCCCCTCGGTATCAAGCACGTCGGTGATCACCACTTGGGCGCCTGCATTCACGAACAGTTCCGCTTCAGCCGCACCCTGGCCACGGGCGCCACCTGTGATGAGTGCCACCTTGTCATCGAGTCGGTTCATGTCATGTCCCTCTTTAGGTACGGCTAACGCCAGCATCTGTATCGGCCAAGTATCGGCCGTATAACAACGACGCGCCCAATGACAGCCACCGAATCCAACGTTGGCGGCGGCAGTCTGCCTATCTTCTCAACGCTTCGAGCCGCGAGAATCTTATGAGCCAACGTTCGACAGTTGCGATGAAGCGAGACCTGGCGGACCAAACAGCCCGCTCGGCAAACGTTGCTCGTAATGACGACGACAGCAGCGGGTACCTCGACGCTTCACTCGAAGTCATCCACCCGGTGGTTCCTTCGCACGCGCCGTCCGGACGCGAGTCGCTCTATGTCAACGGCGGCTTCACGCTGCGCTTCGAGAACATGACCCCCGAAGAGAGCCAGCCGCTGCTCAACTTCCTCTACCAACACTGCCAACGTCCCGAGTTCGCCATGCGGTACAGCGGGGAGCCACGCACGCTCGGCATGTGGGACAACCGTTCGACCCTGCATTACGCCAACAACGACTACCCCGGACAATGACGCGTCATGCAGCGCATCGTCGTCCTCGAGAGCGATCGCCCCCAGCCCGCTCGCCCTGACCCCCTGACCCACAGACCCACAGACGCAAATTAGGAACCTCATGCACATATTTCGTGCATAGCGCTGCTCAGTTGCTTCGGGGGTTAGGCGTGGAGTTGTTGTTCCAGGGCGTGGAGGTGGCGATAACAGCTGATGACCTGCTGGACCGATGACTTGGGCTCACGACCTTCGTTGATTGCCGCGACGAATTCGCGGGATTCAAGTTCGATACCGTTCATCGAAACATCAACGTCGGATACGTCAACCAGCTCATCGCGTCCATCGACCAGATCGTCGTAGCTTGCGACGTACGTGCCGGTGTCACCGATGTAGCGGAAGAACGTGCCAAGAGGTCCGTCGTTGTTGAACGACAGCGACAAGGTGAGAAGCGCTCCACCCGAGGTCTTCATCTGGATCGACATATCCATGGCGATGCCAAGATCAGGATGGCGGGGGCCCTCGAGGATGTTGGCAGCAACGATCTCTTCGCCAGTTTGATAGGCGAACAAGTCGATGGTGTGGGCCGCGTGATGCCACAGCAAATGATCGGTCCAAGTACGTGGCTCGCCCAGTGCGTTCGTGTTCGTGCGACGGAAGAAGTAGGTCTGCACATCCATCTGCTGAATCGAGAACTCGCCAGCCTGGATCTTGTTGTGCACCCATTGGTGCGACGGGTTGAAGCGCCGCACATGGCCAACCATGCACATCTTGCCCGTGCGCTCTTGCGCCTCGACGACGGCTTCGGCATCAGCCAAATTGTCGGCAAGCGGAATCTCGACCAGGACGTGCTTCCCGGCTTCCATGCAGGCGATCGCTTGTGCCGCATGCATCTGTGTCGGGGTGGCCAGGATCACAGCGTCGACCTCGTCGAGCGCTAGTGCATCGGCCAGGTCGTTGGACCAATGGCCAATGCCATAGTCTGCCGCAACGGCGTGCTGCGATCCCCCTGGGCGGTCAATGACCGAGATGACTTCGACACCATCAATCAGTGCTACTGCATCCAAGTGTTTGCGGCCGAATGCCCCGGCTCCAGCCAATGCAAGCTTCATCATTGTCTCCTATCGAAACTCGCTGTGGGTGAGGTTAGAACATTTCATTGGTGCGAGCCGAGATCTCGGGAAGCTCCAGAAGGACATCCCAGTGCTTAACGATCTTGTCGTTGGCATCGAGCCGGCAGATGTCGATACCGGCGGAGTCCTCGGAGCCTGGCCATGTCTGCGAGCAAGGCAAGACCACGAACTCACCCTCGGCGATAACCCGTTTGAACTCGACTTGTTTGCCGAGATCCTGCGCTGCCATGAGATCGAAGTACTCGATGAAACCCTCGGGACCGTCGGCCACATGCGAATTGTGCTGTATGTGCGTGTTGCCCACATTGAGCTCGACCGCTTCACGAGGTTTGCCCTGGTTAAACATCATGTCGGAGACCGCAGTGACGTTCTGCTTGTTGACGTCATGATTAGTCATCCCGGCCAACCTAGCCTCGACGCCCGAGACCAAGATTGTCACAATCTGGTTGATAATCTCCGGAGTCAACGAGTCGCCCGCGAGCTGCCATAACATCCCCATGGCACTTCCCCGATCACGCCTTCCTCAAAGCATGAACAAGAACATCAACCAGACCCACCCGCTGAGCGACCCGGACTACATCGCTGCGTGCAAGTCCAACCTTGATGACAGCGGAGCTCTGGTCCTCGATGACTTCTTCTTGACCGCAGCGATTGAGCCCATCGTGATTGCATCACTACAGCAGCGAGATCATGTCTTTTACGCCAGCTCGACACACAACGTCTACCTGACCAATCCCGACCCAGACCTGGCCCCGGACCACCCGTTCAATCGCCAAGTAGCGAGCAGCAAGGGTCTGATCGCCGACGACCAGATCGCGCCAGAATCGCCGCTACGGACCGTCTACGACGACCCCGACTTCCGTTCGTTTCTTGCGGGCGTGCTCGGTATCGAAGAGGTTCATCCTTATGCCGACAATGTCTCATCGATCAATGTGCACTTTGCCGGAGCGGGCCAAGAGCTCGGCTGGCACTTCGATAATTCGGCGTTCGCTGTCACCATGCTGCTTCAGGCTCCCGAGGCGGGCGGCGTATTCGAATACGTGCCTGATGTGCGCGATTCTGGTGCCGGCGACATGGCCTTTGACCGTATCGCTGCAGTGCTCGACGGCAATGAGCCTGTCCACAAGCTGAGCTTCGCTCCCGGCGCCCTTGTGCTCTTTCGTGGCCGTGACGCCATGCATCGAGTTACACCTGTTCAGGGAGACACGACCCGGCTTCTTGTCGTATTCGCCTATAACGAGCAACCCGGCGTCACCTTGTCGGAGTCGGCCCGCACCACCTTCTACGGCCGCACCGTGTGATCACCAATGTCGACAATTGTGTTGACATTTGGCAGACTGCGCGAGTGACCGACGGCGTTTCTTGCATGATCTTGCGGGGTGGATCATCTAAGGGTGCTTACTTTCTTGCCCACGATCTGCCTAGTGACGCCCTGGAACGCGATGCGTTGCTGCTGCGCATCATGGGATCACCCGACGCCCGCCAGATCGATGGCATTGGTGGTGCCCATCCGCTGACCTCCAAGGTTGCGGTCATTGCCCCGTCAGCCGACGAGTCAGCTGACATTGACTATCTCTTTCTGCAGGTCGGGGTTGGCGAACCCGTCGTATCAGATCGGCAGAATTGCGGAAACCTGTTGGCTGGCGTTGCACCGTTCGCAATTGAACGCGGCCTGGTCGCGGCTCCTGATAACGGTGAGTTCTCGGTCCGGATCAAGATGCTGAACACCGGTTCCGTTGCCACTGCGAGATTGCACACCGCCGGTGGCATGCCGATCTACGAAGGCGAGACCGCAATCGCCAGCGTCCCTGGTACTGCTGCCGCTATTGCACTCGAGTTCGAAGACATCGCTGGCGGCTCCACGGGGTCTCTTCTTCCGACGGGCAACACATTCGATGACATCGATGGTGTGTGCTGCACGCTGGTCGACAACGGCATGCCGGTCGTGGTTATGGCCGCCGAAGAACTCGGCGTGACCGGCTACGAGAGCTGCGAGGAACTCGAGCAGAACCAGCAGCTTCGCGCCAAGCTCGAAGCCATCCGACTCGATGCAGGGCAACGCATGAACCTGGGCGATGTCACGAGCACAACGATTCCTAAGCTCACGATGGTCGCCCCGCCCCGTGACGGCGGCCATCTGTGCACTCGCACGTTTATTCCCCATCGGTGCCATGACGCAATCGGCGTTTTGGGTGCTGTCTCGGTTGCGACCGCTGCGCTGCTGCCGGGTTCACCAGCACACGCCATGATGGGCGACCTCGACGGCGACGTTGTCCAACTTGAGCACCCGACTGGCGTGTTCGACGCGGTGATCGAGATCCGCCAGCACGCCGGCGGTCCTATCCATGTCCAGCGAGCAGGCATCATCCGGACCGCCAGAAAATTGATGGACGGAACCGTTTTTCCGCGCGCTAACTAGGGATCTGCCATGGCTACTACCAATCCCCCGCACGAGTTCCCGCTGGAACGCACTGTCGCTGCTCCACAGACGCTGGCAAGCGAGCCCACAGCCTTTGTGCCCCCGCCGCTGGCGTGTGACGCGCACTGCCATGTCTTTGGGCCGGCCAAGCAGCACCCGTTCTCACCGAATCGGTCCTACACCCCTCCCGACTCCGGCATCGACGACTTCCTCACCCTGCAGAATCGCCTGGGCCTGTCCCGCGCGGTGTTCGTTCAAGCCAGCTGTCATGGCAATGACAACGCAGCGATGCTCGACGCCATCCAGAGAGGCAAGGGCAAATTCGCCGGCGTCGCGATGATCGACGGGTCCTCTACCGACGACGACTTGGCCCACCTGCATGCCAACCAGGTACGAGGAACCCGATTCAACTTCGTCGCTCACTTGGGCGGCGCCCCAGACCCGGACGAGTTCTGGCGGCTCGTGCACCGGGTCGCCGAACTTGATTGGCACATCGTGCTGCACTTCGATGCCAAGGACTTTGCCGAGTACAGCCCCCTGCTCGATGCCATGCCCGTTCCGTACATCATCGACCATATGGCTCGCGTGCCTGCCCAGGCCGGTATCGACCAAGAACCGTTCCAACAGCTTCTGCACCGGCTTCGTAGCGACGACAAATGTTGGGTGAAGATCTCGTGCGCCGAACGGCTGACCGAAGCCAAGGTAGCGCCGTTCGACGACGTCGTGCCCTTCGCTCAGGCCATTCTAGAAACAGCGCCAGACCGCGTTTTGTGGGGAACCGATTGGCCCCATCCGAACATGCAGATCATGCCAGACGAGGGTCATCTGTTGGACCTACTGGCTCGGTTCGCTCCCGATGAATCACTCCGTAATCAGATTCTGGTAGACAACCCGCAGGTGCTGTATGACTTCTACTGACTCGCCACCACAATCAGTCACCGACGCACTCCGCGGTGAGATCCTGAACGGCCGGTTCGAACCGGGCGACCGTTTGCTCGAAGTGTCCCTGGCCAACGAGTACCGCTGCGGACGCGCTGCGGTCCGGTCGGCACTGGTGGCACTGACCTCCGAAGGTCTCGTCGAACGCGAGGCCAATCGCGGCGCAACTGTCCGTCGCATCTCAATCGCTGAGGCCATCCAGATAACCCAGGCTCGGGCGGCACTTGAAAGCCTGATTGCAGCTGAAGCGGCGCGCACCGCCACACCCGACGATCATGTCGAACTACTGCAGATCATCGACGATATGCGATCGGCCGTCGCTGACGAACAAGACCGCGATTACTCCCGGCTCAACGGCGTGCTGCACTGCAGGCTTCGTGAGATGAGCGGTCATAATGTCGCCGCCGAACTCGTGGCAAACCTGCGCAACCGTGCGGCGCATCACCAATACCGGCTTGCGCTTATGCCCGGCCGATCGAACGACTCTGTCCACCAGCACGCCGCGATCGTGGCTGCCGTGGTCGCCGGCGACGAAGCCGCCGCATCAGCCGCAATGATCATGCACCTGCAATCAGTAGTCGGCGTGCTCACCCATTGGGACAACGCCCGATAGCTGCTGGCACGTGTTGTGTCAGCAGGGTTGCGTTCTGTATCAGAGGTCCTGCGTGACCAGGTCGCCACCGTTGTTGCAGGGGGTACCTGCTGATACGCCGACTGCTCGAGACACCATCTTTGATCCCGAGCACCTATGACAAATCGCGCTCGCTAACTGTCGCCTTGGCGACGGCTCTCTCGCTGGCCGTGCCGGGTTGTTAAGCCCCTCGGTTCACCTCCGATTCGCTCTATGAACCATCGTCAGGCAGGCAGAGTTTTTCCTCTGCTTGGGCCACCAGCATTGGTTGGAACCCCGCCACCGCCCCGCTGCTTTGAAGCCACCCAGGGCACAGCCAACCTAGTCACCAAGGCTTCGCGCTGAGCCACCGCGAATTGGCGGTGCGTGGAGCCCTTTATTCAGACGCTGCGGACTACTCATATTCCACGCCGAGGTCGGCGAGTTTGGCTCGCAGGCCGTAGAAGTCGACGCCAAGTTCGCCGGCTTTGAGCCGAGCGCGGGTCTCTTCTTCCTTCGCCAGCCGCGCCTGGGATTGTTCGAGCGCCCACTCGACTTCGCCTCGCTTTACGAGCACAACGCCGTCGTCATCAGCGCAGATGACATCGCCTGGCGTGATGATTTCTCCACCAAGTGTGATGGGCACATTGACCGATCCCGGCGTCGCTTTGACGGTTCCCTGGATCGAGACATGTCGGGTCCATACCGGAAACCCCATGGCCCGCAGATCAGCGGTATCGCGAACAGCAGCGTCGATGACCAGGCCGCGCACACCCCGCACCATCAGCGACGTGGCCAGCAGATCACCGAACATGCCATGAGTCGACGGCGCCGTCGTGGCGAGAACCAGCACATCGCCTGGCTGGCAGACCTCGACTGCGGCATGCAACATCATGTTGTCGCCAGGATGACTCAGCACCGTGACCGCCGAGCCAGCGATACCGATGTCCTGCTGGATCGGACGTAAGTCCGTTCCCAGGTAGCCGCGGCGACCAATGGCCTCGTGCACCGTTGCCGTGCCAATAGGCGCCAACGCGTCGACCGTAGTCGAGTCGGCGCGATCGATCTGACGCACAACCACATGGCGGGCGAAGTTCTGTTCAGTCATTGCCGAGCTCCAATCGGGGGAAGACCTTGAGCGCATTGCTCTCAAAGATTGCGTGTTTCGCTGCTTCGTCAAGGGCGACACCGTCGACCATCGCATTGTCTACATAGATCTTGGTGTCGTCGTAGTAGTTGCCGGTATCGGGGTCCACACCTCGCACCGCACCGACCATCTCGGACGCGAACAGCACGTTCTTCGTTGGTACGACCTCGAGCAGCAGGTTGATGCCCGGCTGGTGGTAAACGCACGTGTCGAAGTAGATGTGCTCGAGCAGCCCATCGAAGTCCCAGCCCTTGTCTGCAGCCATGCCTTTGAATCTTCCCCAGTGATATGGCACGGCGCCGCCGCCATGAGGAATGATCCAGCGCAAGCCAGGAAAGTCGGACATGAATCCCGAACTGAGCGCTTGCATGAACGCTGTCGTATCCGCCCCCAGATAGTGCGATCCCGTGGTGAAGAAGTTGTCGTTGCATGCCGCCGACACATGGATCATGCCGGGCACGTCGAGCTCGCACATCTTCTCCCACAGCGGCCACCAATAGCGGTCGTACAATGGTGGCCCAGTCCAGAACCCACCACTGGGGTCTGGGTTCACATTGCACCCGATGAAACCCATCTCCTCGACGCATCGTTCGAGCTCTTGGACTGAGCTGGCAATCGCCACGCCCGGTGATTGCGGAAGCTGGCAAACGGGCGCAAAGTTCTCGGGGTACAGATCGCAGACCCGGCGGACCAACTCGTTCTGGTGCTCGGACCAGAAGCGCGACGTGTACTCGTTGCCAATGTGATGCGCCATCCACGATGCCCGCGGCGAGAAGATCGTGAGATCGGCACCTCGTTCGCGCTGGAGCTTTAGTTGGGCTGACTCGAGGCTGTCGCTGATCTCATCATCGGATACAACCATGGAGCCCTTCTGGCCCACGAATGCCGGGTCGCTAGCTACCGCCGCCTTTTGCTCGTCACGCCATGCGCCCACACCCGGTGGGGTTGTCGTGTAGTGGCCATGGCAGTCGATAATGCGATGCACGATTGGCTTTCCCCTTTGCCCAATGGCAGAACTGTGGCTGCACGGTTTGCAGCCACAGGAGAGATTGTGCACAATATTGTCGACAGTTCACGGTCGTCAACCCAAAGCCTGCAACCCAGATACCACGACAGAGGACACGCCCATGAAAACCCAGGTCGCGATCATCGGCGCTGGCCCAGCTGGGTCATTGTTGTCGCTTCTCCTGAAGCGCCGAGGCGTCGACTGTGTCGTGATCGAGCGCCAAAGCAAGGATTATGTGCTCGGGCGAGTCCGTGCCGGCATCCTCGAATGGACCAGCGTTGAGATTTTGCGAGCTGCCGGCCTTGGGCAACGGCTCGATGCTGAAGGACATGTGCATAACAGCGTCAAACTGGCGTGGCGAGCTGAAGAGACGTTATCGATCGACTTCGAGCGCCTCGCTGGCAAGCCGATGATGGCGTACGGCCAGACCAAGGTTCAGCAGGACCTCTACGAGGCGGTCGAGGCCGAAGGAGTCGCGACCATCTTCGACACCTCCGATGTCGCCATCCACGATGTCACCAGCGAAAGCCCGTGGGTCACGTTCGCTGCAAACGGTGAATCAGTGAGATTGGACTGTGACTATGTGGCTGGTTGCGACGGCCAACACGGCATCAGCCGCACGGCGATTCCCCGTTCGATCACGACCGAGTACGAGCGGGCTTACCCGTTCGGCTGGCTCGGCATCTTGTCGGAGACACCACCGCTGCCGCACCTGCTGTACGCAAACCATGCGCGCGGGTTCGCGTTGTGCTCGGAGCGCAACCCCATGCTGAGCCGCTATTACGTGCAGTGCCCGCTCGACGACAGTGTCGATGACTGGTCCGACGACCGCTTCTGGTCCGAGTTGTTGACGCGGCTTCCCAAGTCCGAGGCCGACGCGATCGTGACCGGCCCTTCGATCGAAAAGTCGATCGCACCGCTGCGGAGCTATGTACTCGAACCCATGCAATACGGACGACTGTTCCTGGCTGGGGATGCCGCACACATCGTGCCGCCGACCGGCGCCAAGGGGCTCAACCTGGCGATCTCTGACGTGCACTATCTGTCTGAAGCATTCGCAGCGACCTATACCGGCTCGCCCGACAAGCTCGATGCCTATTCGACTACGGCGCTTGCACGGGTATGGGGTTCGGTCAGGTTCTCGTGGTGGCTGACCGTACTGCTCCACCGTTTCCCCGATCAGTCCCCATTCGAACAACGAGCTCG
>MEHZ011270163.1_pt1 | contig 18433 bp, 15 predicted proteins | sample 897221 | NCBI WGS metagenome assembly MEHZ01 (sample SAMN05514161, study PRJNA337945) | marine metagenome | isolation source: marine surface water | place: Arctic Ocean | collected 2007-12-13
CGCGCTTTAAGACGCTCTATTTTTACAACACCCAGTACGAGGGCGGTGTGTGCGATTATAACAACTTCTGCACTGGCTCCACGCCCGCGCAGACCGTTGCCAAAATTGTGCCTTATGCCATGAAGAAATGGGGCAAGAAGGTCTATATTGTTGCGGCTGATTATAACTACGGTCAGATTACCGCGCAATGGATGCAAAAGTTTGTCGACGAAAACGGCGGAGAGACCTTGGATGTTGAATTTTTTCCGTTAGATGTAACTAACTTTGGCCCCACCATCAACAAAATCCAAACTGCAAAGCCTGACTTGGTGATCTCGGCGCTGGTCGGTGGTGCACACGTGTCTTTCTACCGCCAATATGCAGCGGCGGGCATGATGAAAGAGATCCCTATTGCTTCTACCACTTTTGGCGTGGGTAATGAGCAAACGCTGATATCTGCGGAAGAGGGCAACGGTATGCTCGCCTCTTACGGTTACTTTGAAGGCATAGATAACCCACAAAACAAAGAGTTTCTTGCGCGGCTTGAAGCTAAGTTGGGTGCGGACCGTCCGGTGATGAACGAACTGGCAATCCGGTCCTATGAGGGTGCGATGCTGTGGGCAGAGGCGGTGAAAGCGGCCGGAACTGCCGACCGTGAACCTGTAATTGAGGCGCTGCGTTCTGGTATGAGCTATGACGGACCGTCGGGGACAGTAAACATTGATGCTCAAACCAATCATTGTTCAATGAATGTGTATATTGGGGAATTGACGGACCAAACATGGAACATCAAGGAATCCTTCGTCAATCAACCGCCTGCCGACACCCAAATGGTATGTGATTTAAATGAGAATCCTAACCAATCGACCTTCTTGTTTGAAAACGGCTTGGCCGCGGCTGGTATTAAATAAAAACCTTGGCCCGGTTCGCACCGGGCCATATTTGTCCACTTATTAACTTCTACAGGGGATTGCCTTGGATCTGGTAGCAGCTATTATTTTTCAACTGGTTTACGGTATCGCTAATTTAGCGCTTATTAGTCTTGGGCTTGCTATAATATTTGGCATGATGCGGGTTATCAACCTTGCCCACGGTGAGTTTCTGATGTTGGGTGGCTACACTGTAGTAGTGGCCACCAACGCGGGCGTTAATATTTGGATCGCGATGCTGATTCTAGCTCCATTAGTTGTAGGTATCATTGGTGTCATTGTAGAGCGACTGCTGATCCGTTGGCTTTATGGCCGGATGGTAGACACTTTGTTGGCAACGTGGGGTCTGTCGCTTTTGCTGATCGGTCTGGTGACCTCGATCTTTGGGGCGTCAACTGCCACAACAATCTCTCCGCCGCTGGGTATTATACGGATAGGAGATTATTCAGCCTCCGGGTATGAACTGTTCCTGATTGTTGTAACGGCTATTCTTTTTGTTGCGGTATTTGCAACACTGAAACTAACTCGGCTAGGGCTGGTTGCACGTGGGACCATGCAAAATCCTGAAATGTCCTCGGCACTAGGGGTGTCTACCACACGCACCTATATGATTACCTTTGGGCTCGGTGCTGGCGTTACTGGATTAGCGGGCGGATTACTTGCGCCTGTTACAGGGGTTTTGCCATCCATTGGAGCGACCTACATCGCGAAGGCCTTTATCACAGTTATATCTGGTGGCTCTGCCATTCTCGCGGGCACGGCCAGCGGATCGGTCCTACTAGGTGGCATCAACGGCATTTTTGCGTTTATCACTGGCCCTACAATCGGCGAGGTAGCCCTTTTGGTGACGGCCATAGTTCTACTTAGACTAATGCCGCGCGGGATAACGGGGCGGTTTTTCCGAAAATACTTATGAATGGTGGTAATCCTCTAAACTCGATGCGGCCTGTGATCATCTTTGCGTTGATCGGCGTCATTTTTATGTTTACGGGCCCTCACGTGCTGCAACTTTTCACGATTATCAACTTAACGACAGCCATCGCGCTGGCAGTTTTAGCCCTCAGTCTTGCATTAGTATGGGGCTTTGGGGGTATCTTGTGTTTTGGGCAGGTCGCATTTTTTGGTCTAGGGGCTTACGCCTATACTATTGGGGCGATCAACTTCGGGGGTTCCACTTGGGCGATCCTTGTGTCGATCATGGTCTCGTGTGCATTTGCGGCACTGCTGGGCTACTTCATCTTCTTTGGACGTGTATCTGATGTCTACCTGGGCGTGATCACACTGACAGTTACATTAATATTTTTCTCTCTTATTCGGCGTACTTCTGGGCCAGAGTATAAGATAGGTAATGCCCAAATTGGCGGTTTCAACGGAGTTACATCGCCGCCTTTGAACCTCCCATGGGATTCGTCGGCGTTTCTTTACCCTGAGCAAGTTTTCTATGTAGCCATGGCAGCACTAATCATTTGTTATTTATTCTGCGGCTGGCTGGTCACCACTCACTTTGGGCGGGTTTGTGTAGGCATTCGCGAGAATGAATTGCGTGCTGAATTACTTGGATATGACTCGCGCCTTTACAAGCTTGGTATTTTTACGATTTCCGCAGGAATTGCAGCAGTTGGCGGGGTCTTGTTTTGCAATGGTGTAGGCCGGATTACGCCGGACGTGTTTAATCTCTATAATGCTGCCCTGACCATCATCTGGGTCATAGTTGGCGGGCGCGGCACGTTGATAGGGCCCATAGCGGCAACCTTTGGGTTGTTCTATCTGACGTCTGCTTTGGGTGGGCAGTCGTTTCTGAACAATAACCTTGTACTGGGCGCCATCCTAATTTTCTTTGTTCTACTGGTTCCAAAAGGCGTTGCACCTACGATCATTGGCTGGGTTTCAAGCCGACGAAAACCCAGACGCCTAACCCGCGTTCGCCGCCGCGCCGGTCTTCGAGATGAGGCAAATAAAGTATGAATTCTGGTCGCAATAGACGCGAAGTTATCGTCGAGACGCGCAATTTGTCGATGCATTTCGGAGGTGTGCGGGCTGTGGAACAGGTGGATTTCATGCTGTTCGATAAAGAACTACGTTGTTTGATTGGCCCCAATGGAGCGGGAAAATCGACCTTCTTTAAATGTCTAACTGGTCAGCTTAACCCAACTTCTGGAGAAGTGATTATTAGAGATCAAAAGACCACTGGCGCAGAACCGCATGAGGTTGCAAGCCTCGGTGTTGGTATCAAAACTCAGGTACCAAATGTATTTGATGGGCTATCTGTGGATGAAAACATTTGGCTATCTGCACGGCGCTGGCACAAGAGCAAGCGCGCTCGCACCATCACTTCTGAGACGATAGAGCGTTTAAAACTGGGCGATATTCGGCGCGAAATGGTAGGTCGTCTAGCCCATGGACAACGCCAATGGGTGGAGCTTGGAATGGTCGTTGCCGCCGAACCTTGGCTAGTACTGTTGGACGAGCCTGCCGCCGGGATGACTCACGAGGAAACCGCCCGCACGGCTGAGTTGATTAAAGAGATCAATACCCAAGCTGCCTTAATTGTAGTGGAGCATGACATGCAGTTCATCCGGATGATCTCGCAACAGGTTACTGTATTTCACGAAGGACAGATTTTGATGGAAGACACTATGGAGGCTATCTCAAAAGACAAACGGGCACGGGAAGTTTATTTGGGAAATAGGGCATGAGTGCGCTTTTGAAAGTTCAGGGTTTGTCTGCAAGCTATGGTAGGGTGCCGGTTTTGCACGGGATCAACCTTGATGTGAACGAGGGGGAAATTTTGGGAGTGCTTGGCCATAATGGCATGGGCAAGACTACGTTACTGAAGGCCTTAATGGGCATCATTCCCACAACCTCTGGCCAGATAACTTTTGACGGTGAGGACCTTACCCGTTTGAATTCATCCAGGCGTGGGCGTCTGGGGATCGGTTATGTTCCACAGGGGCGTGGCATTTTTCCGACCCTAAGCGTTAGGGATAATCTGCGCATGGGCGTCGCTGCACATGACATGGATGAGACGGACGCGGTTGAACGTGTTCTTGCCAATTTTCCCCGCCTTGAACGCCTGCTAGACCGGGATGGAGGTGCTCTGTCGGGTGGTGAACAACAGCTTTTGGCGTTAGCACGTTGCCTGATTTCCGAGCCTGCCCTAATATTGTTGGACGAGCCTACAGAGGGTATTCAACCCTCTATAATCGATGAAATTATCGATCTCCTTCAGTCCCTAAACAAAAATACGGGTATTTCCATCGTGTTGGTTGAGCAAAGTCTCGATTTTATCACGGCTTTGTCTGATAGAGTTCTTCTGATCCAGAAAGGCTCTATCACTGGTGAAATTTCGGGATCAGAGGCTTCTAATCCTGCACTTATCGAAGAATTCACTGGTTTTGGATCTTCGAGTGGGGCGGCAAAAACGGTGTCTGTCCCTCATAGCACCTCAAAATCAGTATTTGCGCAACTCCAACCTAGCGCGGCCCCTCTCATAGAAAGGATGTCCTATATGACTGTCCAACGCCCTACCCTTAGTCAGATGCAAGACGTGGTTACAGAATTAGGTATGAGCATGTCAGACGCGCGTATCACCGAGTTCATGGAGGTTATGCAAGGCACGCTGGATGCATATGACGTGGTTGACAGCTTGCCAGATTATCTTCCGCCGGTGCTCTATCCGCGCACGTCTGGGTATCGTCCGACCTCCGAAGAAAATCCGATGAACGCTTGGTATGTTAAGACAGAAATTAAGGGTGCACCCCGCGGACCGTTGCTAGGTCGCAGTGTTGCGTTGAAGGACAACGTATGTTTGGCTGGTGTTCCAATGATGAACGGCGCAGCAACTCTCAAGGGGTATACGCCTGATCTGGATGCTACCGTTGTAACGCGTCTGTTGGATGCAGGCGCCACAATAGCGGGAAAGGCACATTGCGAATACTTCTGTCTTTCTGGCGGGTCGCACACCAATGCCACAGGGCCAGTACATAACCCCCATAAGCATGGATACTCCGCAGGTGGTTCTTCGTCAGGTTCGGGCGCGCTGGTAGGAGCAGGCCAGATTGATATGGCGATTGGCGGGGATCAGGGTGGATCGATCCGTATGCCAGCGTCTTTCTGCGGTTGCTATGGCATGAAACCAACGCATGGTTTGGTCCCGTATACCGGCATTATGCCGATTGAAAATACCATCGACCACACGGGACCAATGACCCAGAATGTGATGGACAACGCGCTGATGTTGGAAGTGATTGCAGGAGCCGATGGTCTGGATCCGCGGCAGTATGATGTCAAGACGGACCGTTATACCGCTGCTGTTGGTCGGGGTGTATCAGGCCTGCGCATAGGTGTTATCAAAGAAGGTTACGAACAGCCCGGTGCCGAAAATGACGTTAACGAAAAGGTGCGCGCTGCTGCCGAAATTCTGCGCGGCTTAGGCGCCACGGTGGATGAAATTTCTGTGCCTTGGCACAATCTTGGAACTGCCATTTGGACACCCATTGCGCTGGAAGGTCTGACCCAGCAGATGATGCTGGGCAACGGGATGGGGACCGGCTGGGAGGGGCTTTATACAACGTCTCTACTGGAATATCATTCCAACTGGCGTACTCGGGCGGATGAGCTGAGCGATACGCTTAAGATCTCCATGTTGATTGGCCAATACCATCTTAAACACACGCGCGGAAGATACTATGCAAAAGCGCAGAACTTGTCGCGGCAGTTACGCGAAGAGTTTAACAAAGTTTTTGCCTCTTACGACCTTTTGCTGACGCCCACCACTGCGATGAAAGCTCCGCCCATTCCACCTGCGGATGCCTCACTTGAGCTATGGTGCCAGCGTGGTTTTGAAATGATCACCAATACGGCCCCCTTCGACGTCACGGGTCATCCTGCGATGTCAGTGCCGTGTGGCATGTCAGACGGTTTGCCTGTCGGCCTTCAGATCATCGGACGGCGCTATGACGAAAGCACTATCTACCGTGCCGCCGCTGCCTTCGAGCAAGCGGGCGACTGGCGAGAGATGTAAACCTGGAGGCCCAAAATGACACTTCCGATTAACGGTCTGAGCCATGTCAAGGGCAGTACGGCGCGTCCGCTGATCGACGCTACGATCCCTAGCTTTATGGCAGAGGTGCGAAAGCGTCATGGGGATCGTCCAGCGGCAGTGTTTTGCCAGACATCAGACTGTTGGACTTATCATGACCTGATGAGGCGGGTGGACCGGTTGGCCGCTGGGCTGTTGTCAATCGGTGTTTATAAAGGGGACCGCGTTGGAATCTGGTCGCCCAACCGGCCCGAATGGGTGTTGGTACAATTTGCTACGGCACGGATCGGCGCTATCTTGGTTAATATCAATCCTTCCTATCAAACAAGTGAGCTGGAATATGCATTAGGCCATGCGGGCGTCAGTACACTGATAACTGCCCCGCACTTTCGAGACTCTGATTATTTGGCAAAGCTGTTTGTACTTGCGCCAGAATTGGCCACCGCGCGTCCCGGCGAACTACGTGCCAAAAAAATCCCTAAACTCAAGCGAGTCATCCAACTGGGTCCTGATCCGGTACAGGGTGCAATGTCTTTTGATGAAGTGATGGACCGCGGCGGCGTCGCGCCAAAATCTAGGTTGGACGGAATCTCGGCATCACTTAGCCCAGATGATGCTATCAACATTCAGTTTACTTCTGGCACAACAGGCCGCCCAAAAGGTGCGACGCTTAGCCATCGCAGTATCATCAATAACGCCATTTCTACTGCGCGTGCTATGCATCTGACACCAGAGGATATTTTGTGTATTCCTGTGCCGCTATATCACTGCTTTGGCATGGTGTTGGGCAACCTGGCGGCAATTTCTTATGGGGCCAAGATGGTTTTTCCCAGCGAAGGCTTTGATCCGTTAGCAACATTGGAGGCGGTTCAGACCGAGCGGTGCACCGCCCTGCACGGCGTCCCAACAATGTTCTCCGCCATGCTGGATCATCCGGAGTTTTATCGTTTCGATTTACGCACTCTGCGCACGGGAATCATGGCAGGCTCACTATGTCCAGAGCCATTGATGGACCGTGTGATTCAAGACATGCATTGCCGCGATATAACTATCGCCTATGGTATGACTGAGACAAGCCCGGTTTCCTTTCAATCCGACCGGGATGATACGCCAGCTCGGCGCTCCAGTACTGTGGGGCGTATCCAGCCGCATGTGGAATGTCGTGTTGTCAACAAAGAAGGTAAAACACTGCCTATTGGGCAAAAGGGCCAGCTATTGACCCGTGGCTATCTGGTGATGAAGGGGTATTGGAACGATTCTGAATTTACATCCGAGGCCATCCATGACGGCTGGATGCAAACTGGTGATCTAGCGACGATTGACGCTGAAGGATATTGTAAGATTACTGGGCGGGAAGGTGATATGCTTATACGAGGCGGTGAAAACGTCTATCCGGTTGAGGTTGAGAATTTATTAATCACCCATCCTGACATCACAGCAGTTCAGGTATTTGGCCTGCCAGACGCGCGGTTGGGTGAGGAAGTTGGTGCTTGGATTATTCTACGCCCCGGCGCATCTTTGACGGTGGATGCGCTTCGAGATTGGTGCAAAAAAAAGATCTCTCCTTTCAAGGTGCCACGCCACATCCGTTTTGCTGATGACATGCCGTTGACGGCCACTGGCAAACCGCAGAAATTTAAAATGAAGGATAAAATGTCCAAAGATTTGGAAATTACACGGTCTTCCTGATATCATAAAGGAAATTTAGATGCATGCCCTGACTGCCATTATCCGCGCTCAAAAAGATTCTGAGGCCCTCGTATATGCTGAGTTGTTGAAAGTCGGCGCATATGCAAGGGAACATGAGCCAGATACAATTGGGTTCTTCGTGGCGCAGGACCTCGAAGACCCTTGCGTCTTTACCACCTACGAACGGTTCATCGACAAAACCGCGATGGAGAGACACAACAACGGTGCCGGGTCACAAGGTTTTTTTGCTGCCGTAAATAATTTTTTGGATGGAGAAGTGATTGTTGTGATAGCCAAAGAGGTCTGGTCCTAAGGCTACAATTGCACACCTTTAGTTAATGCTCCATCTATCACCAGATTGGTGCCCGTGGTAAAGCTAGACGCAGGACTGGCCAAGAAAACCACGCCGCGCGCGATTTCTTCTGGTTTTGCCATGCGACCCATCGGGATCATACCCAATGCCTCGGTAAATAATGCGCTGTTATTCTGTTCAATATTTTCCCAGATGCCGCCTTTAAAGTAGGTATTGCCTGGCGACACTGTATTCGCGCGGATACCTTTGGGCGCAAGCTTAATAGCCTGTCCTTGGGCGTAATGCACCAATGCTGCCTTGAATGCACCGTAAGCTGGCCCAGTAAAATCTATCTCGCGTCCCGATACCGAAGAAATTAATGTGATTGAAGCTGCCTTCGATTTCTCTAGAAACGGCATAGCCGCATTTATAAACCGTACCGAATGCATAATGTCTACTCCAAATCCGGCCTCCCAGGCTGCCTCATCATCCCCCACAGCAAGGGCCGAAACATTAGCGACAATGATGTCGATTCCTCCCAATACTGCGGCGGAATCTCTGACCCATGATGTAAGCGCATGTTTGTCCGCAACATCAACGCCGCGTCCGATGGCTTTCACGCCATAGGCCTGCAAGGCATCTATTGTGTGTGTCACACCACTGCTGTCCCGTGCGCAAATTGCGATGTTTGCGCCTTCTGCTGCAAAAATCTCAGCACAATTTCGGCCAATCCCTTTGGTGGCCCCTGTGATGAGTACATTTAGTCCGTTTAGTCCCAGATCCATTATGATGCCCCTTACTGTTCAATGTATTTTTTAAGAATAGATGCGCCCAAAGTGTATTTAGGATCTACCATATTCCCGACTCGCATTCGTCCTGCTTGCGTGGCAAGGAGGTACGCCTCTGATTCTTCAAAATAGTAATCATCCACCAACCATCGGATTAGATCACGGTAGGCCATACGCGCGGCGTCCTCCATCGGGCGGGCACTGCCAAGGGACATGATGAAATCATTGGTTTCGATCCGCACACCGGGGATGCACCAACTTTTGATCAGGTCTATCTGTACGGTAACTGTTGCGGGTATTTCGACTGCCACTCCGCAAAGCTCACCGTCACCCTGGCGGCCATGACAGTCGCCAATAAAAAAATGCGCATCCTTGCGCTGAACCGGGAAGTATATGATGGCACCAGGCGCCACATCTGGGCAATCCATGTTGCCGCCCCAGTAATCTGGTTGCAGCGAACTGACCGCTTCAAGCTCGGGACTGACACCCATCGTGCCTACAAAGGGTTCATAGGGCAGCGTCACTCGGTCAGAGAATTTAACGCCACCTTCGGGTGTGACTTCCATCTTTTTAACGCGCTCAGGGATTGGTTTATTTAACATCAAATTACCGTCCGCCACTAGCGCACCAAAGCTAGGTATCAATGCGGTTGTCCCCGCTGGTTGAGGGCCGCGTGGAAACAGCGAATGAATGTATACGGCCAGCACATCGCCTTTCTCGGCGCCCTCAACTGCTATTGGACCGTTTTGAGGGTTCACGAAGGGCATGTTGAGTACTTGCGAGGGTAAGTCGTCTTCTGTCTTGATCGCACCGCCAAAAGCATCGAGCGTTTCCACCTCAACCACATCCCCAGGCGTTATCCGCATCACAGGTTTGGCATAAGGGCCATAGACATAATGGAATTCGCCCTGATCCTCTTCACTAAGCCTATGTTTGACACCTGCTTGCCCCTTGGCCACAGCATTTAGGGCCATGATTGAATTGTTGATCCATTGCATATTTTTTCCCCGTTCTGAAGTGTTTTCGTGTTATCCTATCTTAGGATGCCGTGTATGCCAGCTGGTCACTCTTTGATAGGCATCTGCGGCTTGGATTATCGAGCTTTCTCCCAGATGGGGTCCTACAATCTGCATGCTAAGGGGCATGCCCGCTGTGTCAATTCCATTAGGCAGAGTGATCGTTGGATTACCGGAAAAATCAAAAGGCGCGGTGAACCGCATAATAGCATGCAGGACTTTGGGATCAGAGCCATAGTCGGTCATTTTGGCAAGGCTTGGTATCAGTTTAGGAATTGTCGGACAAAGCATGCAATCAACGTCGCCAAACATTGTAGAAAGTGCTGACGAAAATAAGACGCGTAATTGATGACCGCGTGCGGCCCTCATGCCTGTTGTTGCATGCCCTTCATCAATAAGCTGCGCTAGACTTGGACCATATTGATCCGCATGGGTGGGATAGGTATCTTTGTGAGCGACTGCTGTTTCGATGGCACACATCATGATCCATGCCTCGACCAGTTCGTCGTAGTCCGGCATTCTCACATCTACTATGCGCGCGCCAAGGCCTTCCAACAGAGTAACGGCTTGCTCCAGCGCTGTAGTAATTTGGGGGTCAGTGCCATCTAAGGAATAGGACCTGTCAATGCCAATCCGCATGTCGCGAATGCTTTTTCCCACATCCGCGGAATATTCTGGCACAGCTGTGTCAATTGATGTTGGGTCATGTGCATCCCAGCCGGCAATTACCTGAAGGATCGCGGCACAATCTGCGGTTGATCGCGCCATGGGTCCTATGTGATCAAGCGTTTCTGCTAGTGGGAATATGCCGTATCGACTGACGCGGCCATTCGTCGGCTTGATCCCGGTTAGGTTCCCGGCTGCACAGGGATAGCGGATTGATCCGCCGGTATCGCTTCCTAGTGATCCAAAGCAAAGCCCTGCGGCGGTCGCCACTCCTGATCCGCTTGAGGAGGAGCCAACCCAATAGTTTTTGTTCCAAGGGTTCACGGGGATTGGAATAGTTGGATGATGCCCCGTATAGGCCCCCTCTGTCATTGACAGTTTGCCAAGGATCACGGCACCAGCGCATTCTAGTCGATCAACGACTGTAGCATTATATGGTGCCATGAAGTTTGTGTAGATTGTCGTACCAGCGCGGGTCGGAGCATAGGTTGTAAAACAAAGATCTTTGACCGCAATAGGAACGCCGTGGAGTAGTCCTTTATAAATGCCTGAGGTTATCTCTATATCGGCTGTGCGTGCTTGTTCCAAAGCGTGCTCACGGCAGACATGGATGTAACTGTTTAGTTGCCTATCTATATCGGCTATTCGGTCAAGCATATGGACCGTGACTTCCAGGGAGGTCGCTTTACCTCGTTTAATCATATTCGCCACTTCGATCAGATTCCTGAAATGTAACGGGAGTGATGTCATCTTTACCTCAATCAATGGACATGGAATGCAAACCCTCCAAATTAGGAAACCATTTTTGCAGATTAAAAGCAATTACTAGTGATTTTAGATTAGAACTTTAACTTCGTGCCACATCACCAAGTTAAAGCCACCTGCGGCGATGCAGCATAAGCCTAAAGGTCAAAATTAAATTTTCACAGTATCACTCAGATGTTGACAGACACAAAACCTAACCAATGACATTAGCATGCGAATAGTTCTGGAGATTGCTGCGTGATCTATCATACTTCAACTAATTTACGATCGGCGCTGCACGCAATCAAAGGCTGCACTCCCAAAATTGTTGCAGGCTGTACTGACGTCTATCCATCAATGATGCAGGGGAAGGCGCCGAAAGATTTCCTTGATATTACGCGTATTAAAGAGCTACGCGGCTTTGTTTACAGCATTAACGGGACAAGTATTAGCGCAGCTGTGACAGCGCTGTATAAGCAGAATGATTGCAGCTACATCATGGCTTGGGTAACATTCGCCCCACGCGCCTCGACCAATGTTCCAACAGCGCGTTTGTAGACGTCCATGTAGGCGGAAACACCGTGGGCCTCAAAAGTTATGCGATTGCTCCAAGTCTCTGAAATTACGAACGTGCAGCGATTATGTACATCGCGTTGAACGTCATAATTGACGCAACCGTCCTGGATGTTCGCATGTGTTCGGACTGTCCGCAAAACTTCCTCCAACGTTCGCTCCATACCAGGTTTTGCCGTAACAGTCACAACGGCACTAACTTCGCGGTCGTCCTCGACACGGCGCAGTTTAGTGGAAACCTGCCAGCCTGGATATCTTGGCAAGCCATCATCTGGAATTTGAAACATTGGGTGGCGCGAGTCTGTGAAAACCCAGCGGTCTGGCGGGGTTCCTACGTCTTGGCCACGCTCAAGTGTTGGGGCATGGACTAGTACCAATTCGGGGAACGCATCGACTTCTAAGTACATGTGGCAGCCGCAATCTTGACAGTATTTGCGGTGACATGTTGGCTTGGTGTCAAAGTTTTTCACCTTGGAGTCGCCCGCTGTAATTTGAAAGCTTGTACGTTCAACCACCGCAATCAGGGCAAGTGCGCCGCCACAGGTGTCGGTGCAATCGGTGCATAGACAGAAATGCGTCTCAAGAGGGCGTATGGTGTATTCAAATCTTACGGGCTTTATATCGCAACGACAGCTGCCTCTGGCTTTGAACGGTTTTGGCATGGCAGGCTCCTGTCATTTACGCGGCGAGATAAGCGTCACGAATTTCTGGGTGTGCATTCAAGTCTATCAAGGTGCCATGATAAACTTGCACGCCGCTTTCGATGATCACCACAAGGTCCGCAACGGCTTGTGCAAAGTGGAGGTTTTGCTCCGAAAGTAAGACGGTAAGCCCCTCAGATTTTAGCTGTTGAATGACCCTAACCATTTGTTCCACGATGACGGGTGCGACGCCTTCGCTCGGTTCATCCAGCAACACGAATGAGGGGTTGCCCATCAATGTACGCGCGATTGTCAGCATTTGTTGTTCGCCGCCAGACAAGGCTTTGCCGCGGTTGTTGCGACGTTCAGCTAAATTTGGGAACAGGTCAAATAACATCTCTTCGGTCCATGTCACAGCCCCTTCGCGGGGGGGTTGTTTTCCGACGATCAGGTTTTCTGCCACGGTAAGGTCGGTGAAGATACGGCGTTCTTCGGGCACGTAACCCAAGCCAAGTTTGGCAACCTTATGGGGTTGTGATCCAGCAATGTAGTGTCCGTCAAACATGACCGTCCCAGAGGCAGGGCGCACAAGCTGCATGATGGATTTCATCGTAGTGGTTTTGCCAGCCCCGTTGCGGCCAAGCAGGGCTACGACATTTCCTTTTGGGACGGAAAAACTAAGGTCCCGTAGGACGTGCGCTTTGCCGTAGAAGCTGTTTATTTTGTCAACTTTAAGCATGCGCGTCTTGCTCTGCTTCAAATAGTGTTCCGCCACCAAGGTAGACTTCTTGGACAAGTGGGCTGTTGCGGATTTCAGTGGCATTGCCCTCGGCAATCAATTTCCCACGGTTAAGCACCATAATCCGGTGGGCATGGGCAAAGACGACGTCCATGTCATGTTCAGTGAACAACACGCTTACCTGTTCGTCACGAACGATGTTGGCGGTCAGTTGCATAAGGGCGACGCGTTCTTTCGGGGCCATCCCTGCCGTGGGTTCATCCATCAGCAACAAAACTGGATCGTGCGAAAGTGCGATGGCCAGTTCCATCCGTTTAAGATCGCCGTAGGCCAGAACTGCGCAATGCCGTTCAGCCTGTTCGGCCATACCAACCTTTTCTAAAAGCGCGATTGCTTCAGCGTGATACATCAGATGCGCACGTGGCGCGAAGCGATATACTTGGTTGTGGTGCGATATGAGTGCCATCTGCACATTTTCAACGACTGTCATCGAGCTGTATGTCGCTGTGATCTGAAACGTCCGGCCAACGCCTTTGCGCCAAATCTGGCGTGGACGAAGCCCGTTGATCTGTTCGCCCAACAGGAAAACGTCGCCTGCTGTTGGTGGCAGTTGACCCATGAGCATATTAAAACAGGTGCTTTTTCCTGCGCCATTAGGGCCGATCAATGCCAGTAATTCGCCTTTTTGAAGCTGGAAGGACACATCATCCACCGCAACGATCCCACCAAAGGATTTACTGAGCCCTTTGGTTTCAAGAACAACGCTCATGATCTGTCTCCTTCGTTTGCGCCACTGAAACGGCGGACCGCTTTTCGAAAGGATCCGACGACACCTTCGGGAGCAAGAATGACGACCCCAATGATGAGCAGCCCCATTACAAGTCTCCAATATTCGAACTGTAATAGGGTTTCTTCGATGCCCTTAAAGAAACCAGCGCCCACAACGCCACCTGCAAGTGTTTTGACGCCGCCTAAGAAGACCACGATCAAGGCATCAAAGCTTCTGGCGATTTCCAGCTCGTTCGGAAAGACGCTGCCTTTTGAGAATACAAATAACGCGCCTGCCAACCCGCCCATGAGGCCAGCAAACCCAAAGGCCAGAAGTTGAACTTTGTGGGTGTCAATGCCCGTGACCTCGGCTTGGCGTTTACTGTCTCGAGCAGCGCGGAGGGCGTAGCCAAAGGGGGAGTGCGCGATGTGGCGAAGCACGACAATGCCGCCCACCGCCATGATTATCGTGAAGTAGAAATACGTAGTTGTTTCATTCAACCAATCGGACGGCCAGATATTAACAAGTCCATCGTCACCGCCAGTAACGTCACCCCACTGGAACACGAGGCTCCATAACAATTGGGCAAAAGCTAAGGTCAGCATGGCGAAATATACGCCAGTTGAGCGCAGGCAAACCCAACCAATCGCAAGGGCCGCAACACCTGCGCCAATCGGGGCCAGCATAAAGGCAAGTTCCATCGGGGTGTTAAGATGCGTCACAAGCAGGGCCGCAACATAAGCGCCGCCACCGTAATATGCCGCATGTCCAAAGCTCACCATACCACCAAGCCCAAGGAGGAAATGGAGGCTAGCTGCGAACAGGGCGAAGATCAGGATGTCTATCGCCAAGACTTGGGAAAAGGACGTGCCGTAGAGTGGCAACAAAGCGAGAGCGGCAAGGCTGATCGCGACAATGATGCGTATGCGTGAAGATGCGGGTTTGATCGGGTTTTCTGGTTCACCAACCTGCCCATGTTCGCCAGCCACCTCTTCGCGGCCAAAGATGCCGTAAGGGCGAACCATCAAAACGACGATCATCACAATGAACATCAACACTAGGGTCGATTGGGGCAGATAGGTAATGCCGAACACGTTCAACACGGAAATAATGACCGCAGCTAGATATGCACCGGGCAATGATCCCATACCGCCGATCACGACAACAACAAAAACAGGGGTCAGGATGGTGAAATCCATCAACAAGTCGGCGCCGCCTTTGGGCAGCTGTAACGCGCCGCCAAGACCCGCAAGCGCGGAACCAAGAGCAAAGACGCCGGTAAACAGCCATGCCTGATTGACACCCAACGCGCCGACCATTTCGCGGTCTTGCGTCGCGGCCCGTACAAGGACACCGACCCGTGTTTTTGTAATCAAGTACCAAAGGGCGAGAGCGATAAAGGGGGTGATCAACAGCACAACAATATCATATTTGGGGATTGGTTCACCGAAGATTCTAAAAACGCCGCGTAGACCTGGCGCACGTGGGCCTAAAATGTCTTCTGGCCCCCAAATCAACAAGGTCAGATCTTGGATAACAAGAATGACACCAAAGGTGGCAACCAATTGGAACAACTCTGGTGCGCGGTACACTGGGCGCAGGACCAACATTTCGATGAAAATACCGATTATACCGACTGCAACACTTGCCAAAAGGATGGATGCCCAGAACCCCAGCCCGCTAGGAAGGACCTGCATCAAGGAATACCCGATGTAGGCACCGAGCATATAAAGGCTACCGTGGGCAAAGTTAACGATGCGGGTCACGCCAAAGATTAATGAAAGACCACACGCGACAAGAAACAAGGAGCTTGCATTGGCAAGACCGGTCAATAGCTGAGCGAAGAAAAATTCCATATTAGGTTTGTCCGTGTGGAAAGTGTTTTTGGGATAAGCGAAAATATGGCCCCCGATATGTTATCGGAGGCCATGATTTTTTGACTTATTCGGCTGGGCGAAGTGCTTTAACTTCTTTCGCTGAAGGCAAATAATCAGCGCCTTCTTTGTATTCCCAGTCAACCATAACACCGCCACCATCACGCAAGGCAGTTGTACCAACATATGCACCCATTGTGGATTGGTTGTCGGCAGCACGGAACACAATATCACCAACCGGTGTCGCGACTGGAAGACCCTCAAAAGCCATACGGATCGCTTCGGTTTCTGTTGATCCTGCGCGGCCAATCGCAGCTGCGATGGATTGCACTGTCATGTAGCCAACCATCGACCCTAGACGTGGTGCTGTGTCGTAACGTGCTTGGTAATCCCTTACAAATGCACCGGCTGGGCCGTCGTTTAGATCGTACCATGGATAACCCGTTACGGTCCAACCCTCTGGCGCTTCGTCACCAAGTGGATCCAGATATTCTGGCTCACCGGACAACAGGCTAAAGACTTTGCGACCATCAAACAAACCACGGTCGCCTCCTTCGCGTACAAACTTGGCTAAGTCGGTACCAAATGTGACGTTGTAAATCGCGTCAGGCTTGGAACGTTCCAGCGCTTGAACTTCGGCACCAGCGTCAATTTTAAAAACACCGGGCCACTGCTCAGCCACGAATTTAGCGTCTGGGACCAAAGCCAAAAGGGCAGCTTTAAACGCGGCAACTGCATCTTGGCCGTAAGAATAGTTTGGCGCGATTGTTGCAAACTTTTTGGCACCACTTGCAGCGGCAGCTTCAGCAAGCATGCCCGCCTGCATGTGTGTGGAAGACCGCAAACGGAATGTATAAGGGTTACCCGCAGACCAAACCAAGCTGTCGGCAAGCGGTTCGGAAGCCATATAAACGTAGCCCTTTTCACCCGCAAATGATGAGATCGCCAAGCCAACGTTAGACAGGATTGAACCGGTCAACATCACGGCACCTTCGCGTGTCATCAACTCTTCTGCGATTTTAACAGCTTCGCCTGGCTCGCCTTGGTCATCACGGAAAATAAATTCTAATGGACGGTCAAGAACGCCACCACCCGCATTAATTTGCTCTATCGCAAGCTCCATACCTTGCTTGTATGGCCCCGCGAAGGCGGCCATGCGTTTGTAGTGGTTGATCTCACCAACGATGATAGGACCATCTTCGGCAACAGCTGCCAGCGGCGTCAGGGCCAGTGCAGCCGCAGTTGCCAGACCTTTTAGGAAAGTACTTCTTTTCATATCTATTTCTCCTTGTTGAATTTGACCCAGCTGTTTTTAGTCGTGATTTATGAAGCTTGATAGCTCCGGATTGGCCAAGTCTTGGGTTGCTTCCTCAGCAATGAGGTCGCGAATGCGTTTGCGATAAACACCTGGGGCTTTATCGATAGCAATACGGATAGGTTTACGGCGTTGAGGCTGCTGTTCGGATTCGTGAACCGCTTCCAAAATCGCCTGATCCTCTGCAAACGCGATCTTGAACATCGCATCCATCTGCGCTGAAGCTGCTTCATCCCCAAGCGATGTGTTTCGCAGATGCATCCAGTGATCGATTGTATAGTTTTCGTTCACAGGCGTCACAAAATGAAGCGCAAAGATACGCACGCCTTGATTGCGATCTTCTTCGGCACAGTTGAATTTTATATCAATGCTCCCGAAGTCGATAACGGCGGTCGAAGGCAAGTGAAGATCATAATAATGCCAGCGATCCACGTTGCCGAGGAAGCCACCAAATTGTTGGAAAAACCCAACGGGAGCGGAATCCTTGATCCAACGCCAAGCCGAAATGATTTCATTTCCAGTTGAGACATGAACGGGCACGTCTTCGCTGGCGGCACTGCCCAATGTAGTCGGGTGGACAAAGCTGACATGCGCCGGGTCCACAAGGTTTTCAGCCACGTTTAGGTAATTTGCTTTGATGTGCAGAGCGTCGCCGTGGTGGGCATGCCAGCCCTGAGCAGTAAATTCGGGCATATCGAAAATTGCGTCGACGTCAGCCAATTCGTGGTCGCCCATCCAGATCCAAACGATGCCGTGGCGTTCTTGGATTGGAAAGGTTTCTACATAAGCGCTTTTAGGTGTGTTTGCTTGCCCTGGTACTCGAACACACTGGCCCTCGGCACTAAAGGTCATACCGTGGTATCCACATTGGATCGTATCCCCAATACGCTTGCCCTTTGAGAGAGGTAACAGCCGATGTGGGCACCGATCCTCAAGCGCTTTTACATCGCCTGAAGATATGCGAAAAATCACAAGGCGTTGGCCTAAGATTTCAAGAGCTCTGAGTTCGTCGCCAAAGTCTCGTGACCATCCCGCGACATACCAACTGTTTCTTACGAAACTCGTCATAATCCCCCTCCAGCGGTGTTTCTCCGTCTACCTGAAACTACAAACTTGTTAGTTGTCAAATGAAAAATCATTTGCAGGCGAACGAATTTAATTTACAGTTTTGTGGGGAATTCCATAAGTTTAAATCTAATTATACCCGTGCCAACGAATTTTATTGATATAGAGAAGGCGCTGGCTGGATAACCCTTTTAGGAAAATACCATGGCGACTATTTCCCCCCCACTCAGCAGTGGTTGTTTGGATCGCATTTCCAAAAACTTAAAGCAGAGGCGCTTTTTATGATCAGCTCAATTCAGTCTTGAGTATTGGC
>MEHZ011280898.1_pt1 | contig 18423 bp, 18 predicted proteins | sample 897221 | NCBI WGS metagenome assembly MEHZ01 (sample SAMN05514161, study PRJNA337945) | marine metagenome | isolation source: marine surface water | place: Arctic Ocean | collected 2007-12-13
TTATGGGATGTTTTAGTCGATCCTGCAAGAAAAATTAGAATTGGAAATAAATTGTTTTTCGGTGAAAATGATGAGTTAATTGCTGAAGTCATAGACAATACAACTTCAAGAGGAAGGACTTTAAGGTTTCTATATGATGGTACTCATGAAGAGTTTAAAGAAACTTTAAATGCATTAGGGCAAACACCACTACCTCGATTTATTAAAAGAGAACCAACCAATCAAGATACTGAAAGATATCAAACAGTATTTGCTAAGCATGAAGGCGCTGTTGCAGCTCCTACTGCTGGACTACATTTTAGTAAAACTCAAATGCTAAAAATGCAAATTAAGGGAGTTGAATTTGCAGATACCACACTACATGTAGGTCTGGGAACTTTCAGCCCAATTATGGTTGAAGATTTATCTAAGCATAAAATGGAATCTGAACAGATGAATATTGAAGAAGATGCTGCAAATAAAATTAATAATGCTATTGTTAAACAACAAAGAATCTGTGCTGTTGGAACAACAGTAATGAGAAGTCTTGAGTCCACTGTTTCAACAAAAAACATGGTAATACCTTTTAACGGATGGACTAATATATTTATTTTTCCCCCTCATGAATTTAAAATTGCCACATCTATGATAACAAACTTTCATTTACCTAAATCATCTCTAATGATGCAAGTTTCAGCATTTTCCGGATACGATCTTCTTATGAAGGCATATAAAGAAGGTGTAAAAAAGAAATATAAATTCCACACATTTGGAGATGCTATGTTGATTATTTAGTATGCAAAAAACTGCGTTAATAGTAGGTGGAGGTATTGGAACAAGAATAAAAACAAAAATTCCTAAACAATTTCTGTTAGCCAATAATCTTCCAATTTTAATGCATACAATAAATAAATTTTCACATTTAGACAAAATTATTCTAGTCATTCCAAAAAACCATTTTGAATATTGGAATTCTCTTTGCGTAAAGTATAAGTTTCTAGTTAAACATAAACTTGTTGAAGGGGGGGATAGTAGATTTCAATCTGTAAAAAATGGATTAAAGCATATAGACAAAAATGATGTTGTACTTATACATGATGGTGTTCGACCAATGATATCAAAAAGCCTAATTAATAAATCTATAAAACTTATAATGCCCAATGTTGGAGTAATACCTATCACTCCAGTAATTAATACAATAAGACAAATCACTAGAGATAAATCTAAGTATCTTAAAAGAAGCTCTCTTTTTAATGTGCAGACTCCCCAATGCTTTAATTGTAGTGATATAAGTAAGGCTTATAATCAGCCATACTTAAAAGAATTTACAGATGATGCATCAGTTTTTGAAGCAAATGGAGGTCAGATTAAAACTATAGAAGGAGAAGATGACAATATCAAAATCACTAAATCTAGAGATCTAAAAATTGCAGATATGTTTTTGAAAATACAATAACTAAATTTTATATTATACGCATTATATTAGCAAATTCTAATCCCTTCTTAAAATCTGACACTAAATTAACTCCTGGGGTTTTGCCTGATTCAAGAGTACCTAGGTTTTTAAAACCAAAAATTTCGGCTCCATTTTTACAGCCAATTATAAGTAGTTCCTGAAGACTAAAATGAGAATTCTGCTGAATTACAGCCAATTCTTTTATTATAGATAGTGAATCATTAGAGGCCAAGCTATCAGTTCCAACACAAAGATTATCAACATTAAAAAGAGAATAATCTGGAAGTTTTTTTTCAATAAATAAGTTTGCTTTTGGGCATGTGCAATAGTAATTATTTGATAAGTCATTTTTTTTACTGTAAGTATTATGTACAAGTAGTAGTTTTTTTTTTATTAATCCAAGCGCAATTATAGCCTCTTGACTTGAATCTCTTTTATTCCATATGCTAGAAGAGGCTTCAATATTATTTAGCCAATCGTAGAAGGCGCCTGATTTATTAGTAAAAAGATCATTCTCTTGGTTTGTTTCTTGATTATGAATACTAAATAAAACATCACTATTATCTGAGTATTTTAAAATCTGACCCATTAGATAAGGCGGAACGCTATAAGGGGCATGAGGAGTAATTGTTGCCTGCATATTATAAGATCTAAATTCACTTCTTATAGCTAATGATTTTTTAATAGCAGAATCAGCCTTATTATCATGAACCTCAAAAGTTTCAATAAAGTTATAATAAAGTAGTTTATTTGTTTTTTTTTGATGTATTGTGTCTACAGTATTACATATGTCTCCAACAGCAACAATACCATTATCAAACATTTCATTCTCTGCTTGTTGAATAGCCTCGTATATTTTATTTTCACTAAAATCATACCTACTCTTTACTAAAGAAATAAATTGAGAGAAATCCTGTATAGTGTTTGCTAGGCCTTTAAGGTGGCTTAACTCTAAGTGGCAATGAGAATTAATAAATCCAGGGCAAATAATTCCATTAAAAACTTCTATTTTATGAGATGTAACGAATGACCTATCGTTAAAAATCTCTATTATTTTTCCTGAATTATCAACTTGAATAACTCCATTTTTAATTGGCTCATCTTTAAGAGTAAATAAATAATCGGCTGATAAAAATCTCATTGGTCAAAAGTAAGTATATCTTTGCAATCTAAATGAATAATAAAAAAGACATACGAACTTCCACTCATGAAGAGTTATTGCTTTTCTGTACTAATAATAATTTACCAAAATTTAGAGCAAAACAAATCTCAGAATGGTTATGGAAAAAAAGAGCTGTTAATTTTGAAGAGATGACCTCATTGTCTCTTGAGGTGAGAAAGTTACTAGATTTAGAGTTCTCCATCAATGCTGTTAAAATACATAAAGCTGAACGAAGTAATGATGGAACAATTAAATATAGTCTTAAATTATATGATAATGATTTAGTAGAAGGAGTTTTAATCCCTTCCAAAAAAAGACTTACCGCATGTATATCTTCTCAAGTAGGGTGTAGTTTGGCTTGCACTTTTTGCGCAACAGGAACATTAAAACTTGAAAGAAACTTAAGCTATAGCGAAATATATGATCAGGTTTTTATCTTAAACGAAGAGGCATTACTAAACTTTGGCAGACCTTTAAGCAATATTGTTTTTATGGGTATGGGAGAGCCATTGCTAAACTATGATAACTTATTAAAAAGCATACATTTAATTACAACTGAAGAAGGTTTAGCAATATCTCCCAAAAGAATAACAGTTTCGACAGCTGGGATATCTAAAATGATAAGAAAACTTGCTGATGATGATGTTAAATTTAATTTAGCTATTAGCCTACATACGGCGGATGACCATAAAAGAAATGAATTAATGCCAATTAATAAATCTATACCACTGTTGGGTTTGAAAGATGCTATCAAATACTTCTATGATAAAACTGGTATTAGAGTTACATATGAATATATCTTGTTTAAAGAACTAAACGACAGTATTGATGATGCAAAAGAGTTAATTAAATTTTGTAAAATAACCCCATGTAAAGTTAATCTTATTGAATATAATCCTATAGATAATATGCCTTTTGAAAAATCTACAAATCGTAAAACCGAAGAATTTATTTCTTTTCTAGATGAAAAGAGAGTTGTGGTTAACCTTAGAAAAAGTAAAGGAAAGGACATAAATGCTGCATGTGGGCAACTCGTAAATAAATTAAAATAAGTACAAAGAAAAAATATTTTTTCTAGATATTAAAGTTTGTATATTAGCTTAAATAATTCAATCAATTTTGCTAAAAATTAAGAACATAAAACATCCTATTTCTGAAGAGATGAGTTTATTCGAGAATAAATTTAAAGAATCTCTTAAAACAAATGTCTCTTTACTTGATAAAATAATGCATTATATCATTAAAAGAAAAGGTAAGCAAATGAGGCCAATGTTTGTTTTTCTATGTAGTAAATTATTTAATAATGTTAATGAAAGTACATATACAGCTGCATCACTAATTGAACTGCTACACACGGCTACACTTGTACATGACGACATTATAGATGAATCTAATTTTCGAAGAGGTTTTTTCTCAATTAATTCTCTTTGGAAAAACAAAATTTCTGTTTTAGTTGGTGACTTCTTACTTTCCAGAGGCTTATTACTAGCTGTAGAGAAAGAAGAATTCAAACTTCTTAAAATAGTTAGTAAAGCAGTAAAAGAAATGAGTGAAGGCGAATTACTTCAAATTGAGAAAACTAGAAAATTAGATATTACTGAAGAAATCTATTATGAAATTATTAAGAAAAAAACAGCTACATTAATTTCTGCATGTTGCGAGTCTGGGGCGCAAGCTTCTAACGCAAGCCCAGAAGATGTTGAGAAAATGAGCGACTTTGGAGAGAAAGCCGGCATAGCTTTTCAAATAAAAGATGATCTCTTTGACTATACTCAAAATCCATTAATTGGAAAGCCTACAGGAATAGACATTAGAGAAAAAAAAATGACCTTACCATTAATATATACTCTTAACAAAGTTGATGATAAAACAAAAAAATATATTATAAATACAATAAAAAACGACAGTAAAAACTCTAAAAAAGTTGAGGAAATTATTAAGCTAGTTAAGAGTAATAACGGATTAGATTATGCAGAGAGAAAAATGAACTTATACTATCAGCAAGCTTTAAATATTTTAGAGGAATTCCCAAATAATGAAGCAAAAAACTCATTAATTAAGCTACTAGAATACGTTATCAAAAGAGAGAAATGATTCCAAAAAATACTATAGACGAAATATTTGAGACTGTTAAAATTGAGGAGGTCGTTGGGGATTTTGTGTCTCTTAAAAAAAGAGGTGTAAACCTTCTAGGGCTTTGCCCGTTTCATAATGAAAAAACACCCTCATTTACCGTATCTCCTGCTAAAGGAATATATAAATGTTTTGGATGTGGAGAAGGGGGGAATAGTGTTAGTTTTTTAATGGATAAAGAACATTATAGTTATCCAGAAGCGCTTAAATATTTAGCTAAAAAATATAATATTGAAATTATTGAAGAAGAACTTACGGCTGAGCAAACGGAGATGGCAAATGAAAAAGATAGTTTGTATATACTATCTACATATGCTAAAAATTTCTTTGCAGAAAAGTTATGGGACACTGATGAAGGGAAGAATATAGGCTTAAATTATTTTTCCGAAAGAGGATATACTAATGAAATAATTAAAAAATTCGAGCTAGGGTACAGTCCAAAGAAAAAAAATATTTTCACTCAAACTGCCATTAAATCTTCATATTCTGAAGATTATATTATTAAATCAGGGCTTGGATTTAATATTGAAAACCAAGGTACAATTGATAGGTTTAGAGAAAGAGTAATGTTTCCAATTCATAGCTTTTCAGGAAGAATACTTGGCTTTGGAGGGAGAGCATTAAATCCTAATGCTAAAGCCAAATACCAAAACTCACCAGAATCATTAATCTATAATAAAAGTAAAATTTTATATGGAATATTTTTTGCAAAAAATGCAATAAGTAAGAACAACAACTGCTATATAGTAGAAGGATACACTGATGTTATTTCTTTACACCAAAAGGGTGTTGAAAATGTAGTTTCTGCCTCTGGAACCTCACTAACACTAGATCAAATAAAGCTTATTAATAGATTTACAAAAAACATTACTATTCTTTTTGATGGAGATGCAGCTGGAGTGAAGGCATCATTCAGAGGTGTAGATATGATTTTAAAAGAAGGGATGAATGTTAAGGTTGTCCCATTTCCAGAAAATGAAGACCCTGATTCTTATGCTCAAAAAAAATCAAGCGAAGAGTTTGCTTCATTTTTAAATAATTATTCTACAGATTTTATAACATATAAGACAAAAATACTAAATACTGAAAGCGAGCAAGATCCAATAAAACGTGTAGCTATAATCAAAGATATTATTCAGTCTATTTCATTAATACCTGACTATTTAACAAGAACGGAATACTGCAAAGTTTGTAGTAAGCTTCTTGATGTTAAAGAAAGTGTTTTATTAAGAGATATTGATCAGCAAAGAAAACAAATAAGCACTAAATTAATTAGTCAAGATATAGTTGTAAAAGAAAAACCTAAAAGGTTTTCAAACAATGTAAAGCTTAAAAAATATGAAGAAGAAATCATTAGAATAATATTAAATTATGGTAATGAAATTATATTTTTTGAAGAAGACAAAGTAAGTGTAGCAGAATTCATCACTAATGAGTTAATGTCTGACAAAATAAAAATTAACAATGCCCCACATGATGAAATTTATAATGCAATAACTAATATTGTAATAAGTCAAAAAAAAATTAATCAAGCTTATTTTATATCTCACGCCAATACAGAGATTAATAAACTATGTATTGATCTACTTTCAAATCAGCATTTTATAAGTGATAATTGGGCTTTAAAACACAAAATATATACTGGTAGGGAAAATCAAAATTTACGAAAAACTGCAGAAAAAGCTGTTCTATCATTAAAACTTCAACATGTTGAAGATAAAATACAAATAATTCAAAAAAAAATTCAACAAAATACATCGGCAACTCAAGAGTTAAATATCCTTAAGAATTTAATAATGATAAAAAATCAGATTTCATTAAAAATAGGTCGCTCAAGTTCGTAGCTTATAATAAAACGTCCCGCAAATTTATCTGCCATCGACTAACATCTTTCCATGTATTCTCATCTAGCGAATAACATATACTTAACAAATTATTATTTAGTGTTTTAAAAATGGGAGCAAATCCAAATCCAATAGCATCAATAGCAGATGAATTTTCTCTATAAAAATTTAGCTTTACATGTGTCTTATCCTTACCAATAAATCTTGGATTTTTATCAAGCTTAACATTCCTGCTAAGAAGTACAGGGTTTTTATTACCAGGTCCAAATGGAGAGAATTGCTTTAGAATTCTATAGAATTTTGCGTCAATTTCTTCCAAATCAATTTCAAGATCAATATCTATACTATTAATCAATTGTTCGGGTTTTATACTTGACGAAACAATTTCTTCAAATTTTTCTACAAATTTATTAAGATTCTCTTTTTTAATTGTTAGACCAGCAGCATATTTATGACCGCCAAATTTTTCACATAAATTAGAACACTTGTTTATTGCTTCGTAAATATCAAATCCTTTAACAGAGCGAGCGGATCCAGTTAGAATTCCATTTTTTTCTGATAAAACAATAGTAGGCTTATAATAAGATTCAATTAATCTTGAAGCGACAATACCGACAACACCTTTATGCCAATTACTTGAAAAAACTACATTAGATAATTTTTTCTCATTAACCATCTCAAGAGCATCAATAGTAATTTTTTTTTCTATTAATTTTCTATTTGTATTATTCTCTAATATTTTTTCTGAATAGTCTTTAGCTTTAAGAAAGTCTTCCTCAATTAAAACACTAACAGCATGTTTTGCATGAGTAATTCTTCCAGCAGCATTTATTAAAGGAGCAATCCCAAATAATATATCAGAAGCCTTAATACTATTATTTCGAGCTGAAATATTAATTAAACTTTGTATTCCAATACTAGCTTTTGTGTTAATTTTTTTTAAGCCATAAAAAGAAAATATTCTGTTTTCACCAGTTACGGGAACCATGTCAGCTATAATACTAATTGCAACCAAATCAAGAAATAAAAAAACATTTGACAGATCAATTTTATTATAAATTGCATATGCATGAATTAATTTGAATCCAACTCCACAACCTGAAAGCTCCTTAAAAGGATAAGAACAATCTATTTGCTTTGGGTTTAAAATTGCAAGTGCTTTAGGAGTTTTTTTTCCAGTGTTATGATGATCGCAAATTATAAAATCAATATTATGCTTGCTAGCATAATCAACCTGCTCAATAGCTCTTATGCCACAATCTAAAGCAATTATTAAATTGATATTATTATTTCTAGCAAAATCAATACCTTTTTTTGATATGCCATACCCCTCATCATATCTATCTGGAATATAATATTTTACATTAAATCCTTGTTTTAGTAAAAACAAATACATCATTGAAACTGATGTAGTTCCGTCAACATCATAGTCCCCATAAACTAAAATACTATCATTTCTAGATTTCGCAAGAACTAATCTATCTACAGCAGGATTCATATTCTTCATCAAGAAAGGATCGTGAATATCTTTTAATTTTGGCCTAAAAAAATTCTCTGCATCAATATAGTTAGTGATTCCTCTAGAAACTAATAGTCTTGATATTTTTTCATCAACATTTAATTCTTTAGCTAGATTACTAACTGTAACATTATTAGTTTGTAAAATATTCCATTTTTTATTTATCATTTTTTACCTTCTAAAACAATAACAAATTCTCCTTTTAATTTCTTCTGACTAAAATATTCATGAACCTCAATTAATGATCCCCGCTTAGTTTCTTCAAACAATTTAGTTATCTCTCTTGAAACGGTAACATTTCTTTGAGCACTAAAAAATTCTATAAAATCATTAAGTGTCTTTAAAACCCTATGAGGAGATTCATAAAAAACCATTGTTCTTTCTTCATTAATAAGACTTCTAATTCTTGTTAACCTTCCTTTTTTAACAGGAAGAAACCCCTCAAAAACAAATCTGTCACTAGGCAATCCAGAATTTACTAAAGCCGGAATCATAGCTGTTGCTCCAGGCAAAGTCTCAACGGGAATCTTATTTTTAATACACTCTCTAACCAATAAAAAACCTGGATCTGAAATACAGGGAGTTCCTGCATCAGAAATTAAAGCAAAAATTGTTCCCGATTTTAATTTAGCAATTAAGCCGTCTAATTCCCTATGTTCATTAAATTGATGATGAGCCCTCATGATAGAATTAATATCATAATGATTAAGTAATTTTTTACTAACTCGAGTATCCTCAGCTAAAACAATATCAACTTTTTTTAGAAGCTCTACTGCTCTTAATGTGAAATCTCCCAAATTACCAATAGGAGTAGGTATAATATATAGTTTTGACATGTAAAATATTAAATCAGTTTCTTAATTAGAGTTTATGTTTTTTATATAAAATTAGTCAAAACAACTTGATTTTTTATAAAACAACCAAAAGACTAACAAAAATCTTAAATACATAAAAATATGCTTTCTGTTTTATACTTTTGTTAGCAAACATAACCAAATAGCAAGATATTAATGTCTTTAAAATTACAAAACAAACATGACAAACCTTATGGGAAAATAGAGGTAATATGTGGGTCAATGTTTTCTGGAAAAACAGAGATGTTAATTAGTATCATAAAAAAAGCTAAAATAAGTAGAGAAAAAGTAAAAATTTTTAAGCCAAAACTTGACAATAGATATGATAGCTTAAAAATTGTGTCTCATAATAAAAATGAAATCCCTGCCACACCCATTGAAAATATAATTGAAATTGTAAAACTTTCTAAACAAGCTGATATTATAGCTATTGATGAGGCTCAGTTTTTTAATGATCAAATTGTAGGGGCCTGCATTGAAATAGCTGCAACTGGTTGTAATGTAATTTTAGCTGGATTAGATTTAGATCATTTGGGCAACCCTTTTGGAGCAATGCCTAGATTAATGTCCATAGCAGATAAAATTACAAAACTTCATGCTATTTGCGATCTGTGTTCAACGGAGGCTAGTCATACATTTAAGAAGACCAACGACAAAAAACAAATTGAAATTGGCGAAAAAGATAAATACCAAGCATTATGTAGATCATGTTTTAACTGGAAAATATCAAGAAATGAATAAATTTCATGAATCTATTTTTGATATTAATCTGCTAAATATCTCAAAAAACCTAAATTATTTAAAAAGTAAACTTAGACAATCAACTAAAATAATTGCGGTTGTTAAAGCTTATGGTTATGGGCATGGAGATGTAGAAGTTGCTCATGAGTTAGAAAATCTTAATGTACATGCTTTTTGGGTTGCAGATTTTGAAGAAGGCGTGATACTTAGAAAGGCTGGTTTAAAAAAACCTATTATAATAGCTAATCCAAGCCCTCGTACAACAGAACAAATTTTAAAATATAACTTAGATGTTGTTATATATAATTTTAGACTTCTAGATTCCTTTGGGAAGCTAAATAAGAAAATTAAAATACATTTAAAATTTAATACTGGAATGAATAGGTTTGGCTTTGAAGAAGCTGACTTGATTTATTTAAAGAAAAAAATGATTCAATATCCTTCTCTTTCAATTGAATCTGTATGCTCACACCTCTCCTCAAGTGGAGATGCCAATCAAGATCATATTACACTCAAACAAATGAGTGCTTTTGAGAGAATAATTTTAAGCTTTAAACACAACTTTTCAATTGAACCTCTATTTCATATTTTAAATACTAATGGAGTATTGCGTTTCACAAAATATCAATACAACTCAGTAAGAATTGGTATTGGGATATTTGGTGTTAGTAAAGATAAAAATCTTCGCCAAATAGGCTCTTTATCTAGCTCAATAAGTCAAATACGTAATCTTAAAAAAGGAGATCTTATAGGATATAACGCAACCTATATTTGTAAAAATAAAACAAGGATAGCAATTGTTCCTTTTGGATATGCCGACGGTTTAGATAGAAATTTAGGAAATCAAAAAGGTTCTCTTTTCGTTAATGAAAAATCATGTAAGATTATTGGAAACATAAGTATGGATTCATGTGCAATTGACATCACTCAAACAGATGCAAAAGAGGGGGATAGGGTAGAGATTTTTGGAAAAAATAATAGTATTTACAAAATATGCACTCAAACTAATTCTATACCATATGAATTTTTATCTAAAATCAACAGGCGTATAAAAAGGATTTATCATTCTACTTTTTAGAAAGTATAGAGCTATATAAAGAAGAGTCTGAAAGATATTCTATTGCTGTTTTAACTTCAGGATCAAAACCTAATGAAGCTTTTATTCTTCCTTCTTGATATGAATATCTACTAGCAATTTCTCCACTTAAGAATTCCTTGATACTTGATTTATTTCTAAATAAATCATTTTTTTTATTAAGTGTAAATTCAGTAAATAATGAATCATACTCTTTTTCTATTGAAGTATAATAATTTTCCTTTTCAGATTTCTTCTTAAGTAACTCAAGTGCTTTTTCAGTTTCCGTTTTATAATCATAAGATTTATCACTAAGAAAATCCTTGAACAAATCAAAATATTCATCAGAAATAGAATTTATACTGTCAGAAGATAAAGAATTATTCTGATGCCTAAATAGTGTTGCAAAATCAAAAAATAGCCGCTCACGTATTAGTGAAATTAAGAGGTTACTAACTTCATCTTCCTCAATTTCAACATCTGGCTTAATTCCTCCTCCATCAAAAACAGTTCTCCCATTTTTTGTTTTAAAGCTAGTCATTAATGAATCGGGAACTTTTCCAACGCTTCCATCTTTATTTCTATTCGAGTAATCTAAAGCCTGTATGCATCTTCCGCTTGGAATGTAATATTTAGCAACAGTAAGTTTAAGCTGAGCATTATAACTTAGTTTTCTTGTTTGTTGCACTAAACCTTTCCCATAACTTCTTTGTCCAATCACAATACCTCGATCTAAATCCTGAACTGCTCCAGCTACAATCTCAGAAGCTGATGCAGAACTCTGATTTATTAAAACTACAAGAGGCACCTCTAAATCAAGTGGCTGTTTATTTGCCTTATAAACTTTATCCCAAGACTCAATCTTCCCTCTAGTACTAACTACCTCTTGTCCTTTGTCTACAAAAAGGTTTACAATATCTACAGATTCGTTTAGCAGGCCACCAGGATTACTTCTTAAGTCTAATATTAAACCTTTTAGATCACCTATTTTTTGTAAATCGACAATAGCATCTTTAACATCATTACTACAGTTTCGAGTAAAGCTTCTTAATTTTAAATAACCTATACCCTCTTTTAAGTATGAAGAATAAGGAACGCTTTTAACTGAAATTTTTTCTCTTTTAAAACTAACTTCAAAAGAATCATCAATATATGGCCTTTCAATTAAAAGCTTAACATCTGTGTTGGGCTGACCTTTTAATGCTTTACTGACTTCTTCTGTTGATTTACCCTTAGCATCAACATCATCAATTTTTAATATTTTATCTCCTGCCATAAGCCCTGCTTTTTGAGCTGGGAAACCAAAATATGGCTCACTTACAAAAACAAAATCATCTCTTTTAGTAATAACCGCCCCTATTCCTCCGTACTGACCTGTAGTCATAAATTTAAAATCCTCTATCTCTGATTCAGGAATATAATTTGTATAAGGGTCTAATGATTTTAACATTTTATCAATGGCAGTTTTCATTAACTTACCAGGATCAGTTTCGTCAACATAAAAATTATTTAACTCTCTATATACTGTAGTGAAAATGTCAAGATTTTTTGCAACTTCAAAGTAGTTATCAGTAAAACTAAAATAGCCAAAAGCTATAACAATAATTAATACTAATATTTTTATCTTTTTATACATTATTATTTTTTTAAGGTACCGGGTCGTATCCACTTCCTCTCCAGGGGTGGCATTTTAAAATTCTATTACAAGTGAGGAGCAATCCTTTGAATGGTCCATACTTAATGATACAATCCTTAGAGTATTCCGAACATGTTGGTAAGTATCTACAACGAGCAGGTATTATTGGAGAAATAAAAGAACGATATACATATATAACAAACAATAAAATTAGAGAAATTAATTTTTTCATAGTTTATTATTTAAACGAACTAAAGATAATTTTATTTTTTCTTCAATCAATAAATATGAAAGAATATTACTTGATTGATAAATTATAGACAAATTAACTTTTTTATTCTTTTTTTCTAATTCACTAATCAAATAAGATTTATGCTTTCTAAATGCTTCTTTAATACACCTTTTAATTTTATTTCTATTTACAGCTTTTGTAATATTTCTTTTTGGAACAACAATTTGAGTTTTAACAAATGAATCTCGAGTTTCGCCTACCTCCAAATAAACAAGTCTAAATGGATCTTCAGATAGTGATTTTCCATTTGAAAATAAATTTTCTGTTGATTTTAAATCACAAAGTCGTTCTGACTTTTTGAAAGTATTCATAGAAAATATTATCTCCTTCTTTTATTAGATTCCTTTATGTATTGCTCTAATGCCATAGACATAGAGGGAGCTTTTTTATTTGGAGCCTCTATATCAACACGTAATTTAAAATCCTCAACTGATTTTACCGTAGTAGGTCCAAATACAGCTAATCTAGTTTCTTCTTGAATAAATTTAGGAAAATTTTCCATAAGTGACTTAATACCTGTTGGACTAAAAAACACCAGAATATCATACTTAACATCTTGTAAATCAGACAAATCTGAACATACTACTTTATACATTTGAGCCTTTGTATATTCCAAACCGCTATCTTCTAAAGATTTATTAGGTCTCGATTTCAAAACATCTGAGCAGGGAAATATAAATTTACTATCGCTATGCTTTTGCATAACAGGAATTAGACTTGCAAATGTTTGCTCTCCAGTAAATATTTTTCTTTTCCTAAATGTTATGAAATTCTGCAGGTAATGAGCAATTGCCTCAGAAACACAAAAATACTTAGTATAATCAGGAACTTTAATTCTTAGTCTTTCGCACATACTAAAATAATGATCCATTGCGTGCTTGCTAGTAAATATTACAGAATCATGATTTAAAATACTAATTCTTTGTTCTCTAAACTCTATTGTAGAAATCTCTTCAACATGAATAAACGGTCTATAATCAATTTTTAGATTGTATTTTTTTTGAATAGCAGCATATGGAGATTTTCCCTCAGGTTGAGGTTGAGAGATTAATATTGATTTTACTTTTGCTTTGACTGATGTCATTACTTATTATTTTAGTAAAAAAAACCTTTTGCAATTAATACAAAAGGAGGTATTTCTAGAACACAAAGATACAAAAATATATAAAAAGAAGGTAAGCCAAATGAATTTGTTCCTACTCTCCAAATCCAAAATGATTTAAAAAAAAGAAATAGCAGCGCAATAAAAAACATACTATTAATTAAAATTAAATTAATGTCAAATGAAAAAAAATACAATATTAGTATTAATGGAGACAGTATAATTGCTAACGATTTATCAGATAGATATGAAAAAAAAATAACTAATCTTGTTGTTTCTCTAGCAAACAATAAGTTTCCTAAAAACTTAATAATCAAATACTTAAAAGTATAATATGTGAGGATAAATAAAAATAACATTAAAAAATCTATCAGATTAATCTCAGGGTTTTTAAATAAAAATAAAAGTGAAAAATTAACTACTAAAACAATAAAAGCTAACCAATTAACCCTCTCAGTAAAGGCATTATCTTGTCTCAAATACTGACTAGTGTATCTATATTTAAAAGAAGCTAAAATTAATAATTTTGTATGCTTCCAATAGTACGCTCTAAGTAGACCTAAAAAAAGAAATGAAATTGTTATAAGACAAAAAATGATTGAACTTGGAATTTCTATTTGATTTATTTGCATCATAACTTTATACAAAAATACTTTTTACATATATAAGTCTGAATAGTTATTTAAAATATTTATAAAAACGATACTTTTGTATAAATTAATTACTGTACATATGAAACAAGACTTATACCAAGCTCCAGATTATTTTCAAATGGATGAGCTTCTAACAGAAGAGCATAAACTTATACGAGATGCTGCTAGAGAATGGGTAAAAAGAAGCATATCTCCAATTATTGAAGAGGCTTGTCAAAAGGCAGAGTTTCCAAAACAAATCCTTCCTGGTTTAGCTGAAATAGGTGCTTTTGGGCCTTATATTCCTACAGAATATGGGGGTGCTGGATTAGATAATATTTCTTATGGCCTTATAATGCAAGAGTTAGAGCGGGGTGATAGTGGAGTTCGCTCTACTGCTTCAGTTCAATCTTCTCTAGTGATGTACCCTATATATGAATATGGAAATGAAGAGCAGCGCATAAAATATCTTCCAAAGTTAGCCTCTGGAGAATTAATTGGATGTTTTGGATTAACTGAGCCTAATCATGGCTCAAACCCTGGAGGAATGACAACTAACATTAAAGATATGGGTGATCATTATCTACTAAATGGCGCAAAAATGTGGATATCAAACTCGCCATTTTCAGATATTGCAGTTGTTTGGGCGAAGAATGAAGCAGGGCGAATTAAAGGAGTAATTGTTGAGAGAGGAATGGATGGGTTTACTACTCCGGAAACACACAACAAATGGAGTTTAAGAGCATCAGCAACTGGCGAACTAGTATTTGATAATGTTAAAGTTCCTAAAGAAAACATCTTACCAAATAAAGATGGGCTTGGTGCTCCACTTGGCTGTTTAGATTCAGCAAGATATGGAATTGCATGGGGAGCTATTGGTGCAGCTATGGATTGTTATGATACAGCATTAAGATATTCTAAAGAACGTATACAATTTGGAAAGCCAATTGCTGCATTCCAATTACAACAAAAAAAATTAGCTGAAATGATTACTGAGATCACTAAAGCTCAGCTATTGACATGGAGATTAGGAGTCTTAAAAAACGAAGGAAGAGCAACTACAGCTCAAATATCAATGTGTAAAAGAAATAATGTTGATATGGCTCTTAAAATAACTAGAGAAGCAAGGCAGATATTAGGAGCTATGGGTATTACTGGAGATTATTCAATAATGAGACACATGATGAATTTGGAATCTGTAATTACATACGAAGGAACTCATGATATTCATTTGTTAATTACAGGTCTTGATATTACAGGAGAAAGCGCTTTTAAATAAGTTTTTATTTAGAATTTAAAAACTCTGCAACTTTAGTAAGTTCTTTGTAGAACTTATCACCATACTTTCTTATTAGTGGTTCTTTAAGAAACTTGTATACAGGAAGCTGCATTTCCTCTCCAAGACTACATGCAGGAGAACAAATCTTAATCGACTCATAGTTAACAGCATCAAAATCTGAATATTCAGTAATTCTAATTGGGAATAAATGACATGAAATTGGTTTTTTAAAATCTGTTTTATCTTCAGAATGTGCTTTCTCAATTGCACACTTAGAGATCCCCTTCTCTTTTATTACAAAAGCACACTCTCTATTATTAATTAATGGAGTCGTTAAATCTCCATCTGCATCAATTACAGAAACACCTAGACTATCTATAACAATCCTTCCTTCTTTACTTAAATAAGGTTTTATTTTAGGGTAAATTTTATTAAGAGTAATAACCTCAGCTTCACTTAATGGGGCTCCAGAGTCACCCTCCACACAACAAGAGCCCTTACATGAATTTAAATCGCATAAAAACTTCTTTTCAAAAACTTCTTTAGAAATAATCTTATCTTCAATTTGAATCATAATGTAAATTTACAGAATTAAATCTGAGAATTATTACTTTTGCGTTATGGCAAACTACGAAGAAGTATTTAAAAAAGTTGTATCACACTGTAAAGAATATGGTTTTATTTTTCAATCATCAGAAATTTATGACGGATTAGCAGCAGCGTATGATTATGGTCCTAATGGAGTAGAGCTTAAAAATAATATTAAGGACTATTGGTGGAAATCAATGGTTAACTTACACGAAAACATTGTAGGTATAGATACGTCAATCTTTATGCATCCCAAAACATGGCAAGCTTCTGGGCACATTGACGCCTTTAATGATCCTTTAATTGATAATAAAGATTCTAAAAAAAGATATAGAGCTGATGTTTTAATAGAAGAATATATTTTAAAGATTGAAAGTAAAATTGATAAAGACATTCAAAAGGCACAGAAAAGATTTGGAGATACTTTTAATAAAGAAGAATTCATCTCAACTAATGAAAGGGTTTTAGAAAGGAAAGAAAAAATTTCAGAAATTAACAGTAAGATGAACATGGCTCTTACATCTAAAAATCTAAAAGACATTAAGATCCTAATTGAAGATTTAGAAATTAAATGTCCAGTGTCTGGCACTTGTAATTGGACAGAAGTACGTCAGTTTAATTTAATGTTTAAAACACAGGTTGGAGCTACTCTAGATGGAGCCTCAGACTTATACTTAAGACCTGAAACTGCTCAGGGAATATTTGTTAATTTTTTAAATGTTCAGAAAACATCCAGGATGAAAATTCCTTTTGGAATAGCTCAAATTGGGAAGGCTTTCAGAAATGAAATTGTTGCCAGACAATTTATATTTAGGATGAGAGAGTTTGAACAAATGGAAATGCAGTTTTTTATTCGACCAGGAGAAGAGATAAAGTGGTATGACTATTGGAAAAAACAAAGAATGAAATGGCACAATTCACTAAATTTAGGAGAAGAAAACTATAGATTTCATGACCATGAGAATCTAGCGCACTATGCAAATGCTGCAACCGACATTGAATTTAGATTTCCTTTTGGATTTAAAGAGCTTGAAGGGATTCATTCACGTACAGATTTTGATTTAAAAGCACACCAAGAACATTCTGGCAGGAAAATTAAGTACTTTGACCCTGAAATTAATGAGAGTTACACTCCTTACGTGCTTGAGACTTCAATAGGCTTAGATAGGATGTTTTTAACAATACTATCTAACTCTTTTAAAGAAGAGCTCTTAGAAAATGGGGAAACAAGAATAGTTTTAAAAATACCGCATGCTCTTGCTCCAATTAAAGCTGCAATTCTGCCTCTGACTAAAAAAGATGGTCTGCCAGATAAAGCTAGGGAATTAATTAGGTCTCTACAATTAGACTTTAATTGCCAGTATGAAGAAAAAGATTCTATTGGAAAAAGATATAGAAGACAGGATGCTATAGGGACGCCATTTTGTATTACCATTGATCATCAAACATTAGAAGACCAATCGGTAACATTAAGAGATAGAGACAATATGAGTCAAGAAAGAGTTATGATTGAGAAGTTACATTTAATTATATCTAAAAAAACAAGTATGACTAAACTTTTAATTTAGTTTTTGTCTTCACAAGTAACAGATATTTTATCAAAAAAAGCATCAATAGGTGGTAGTTTTTTTTCAACCTCTACTTTAACTTTTTGAACTTTATGTAATGTTAATATTGTATTAACTATTGCTCTGGCAGGACGCTCAATCATATTAGATCTAATTGCCATTTTTTGTTTTACAATATTTATAATTTTTACATAGTCAACCGTATCAGTTAAATCATCGCTCTCTTCAGCCAAAGAGGTGTCAGCGGTAACCCATACATTTACAATAAAGTGCCCTCCTAAAATAGCTTCTTCAGTAAGGTGGCCGTGATAAGCATAAACTTTGATTCCTTCAATTGTAATAATTCCCATTATTTTAAATTATTTAAAGCTGTGTTCATTCTATTTAAGGTTTCTTCTTTACCAATTAAAGAGGCTATATTAAATAGGGAAGGCCCCATTCCTAAGCCTGTTAGAGATAATCTAAACACTGGCAGCAATTTACCCATCCCAATATTTTTTTCAATTAAAAACCCCTTAAAGACTTCCTCAATATTTTCAGAGCTAAAATCTTCAATTAGTAAT
>MEHZ011521124.1_pt1 | contig 18369 bp, 16 predicted proteins | sample 897221 | NCBI WGS metagenome assembly MEHZ01 (sample SAMN05514161, study PRJNA337945) | marine metagenome | isolation source: marine surface water | place: Arctic Ocean | collected 2007-12-13
GCGGGCGCCTGAAATGCCAACCGCATTAGCATATCGCTTGTACATATCGGCTTTGGGCTTCAACCGCTCCGCAGATTCGAGGAATGCCGAAAGCAGAGTGTACCCGCGCTCCGCCGACATCTTGATGATTGATTCCGTATCGCTTGCCGTCGCCATCGGCAGGTTGGCACCCGACAAAGGTTTCGGCAGCGCGACGACACCCTTGCACTGCCAGTGATCGCCGTCCCAGTCGAAAATTTTGTCACTGCCCCAGCATTTGAGGATGAACTCGAGAGATTCACCCAGCCGGGCATAGAGGTCATCAAAGCTCAGGCCGCGTTCTCGCAAAACAGTGGCGAAGGAAATCCCGATCCGAACCCGAAGATGAAACGCCCCTGACCTAGAAGATGCTCGGTAACGGACGCCTGAATAGCGACGTCGAGCGGATGATGTAGATGGATCAAACGGACGGCGGCACCCATCCTGATCTGTTTGGTCAGACCGGCGGCCTTGGCCATCAACAGCTCCGGCATCGGAATGGTATCGACCTGGTTTATATAGGGCGGCTCGCCATGGTGCTCGCTGATATAGGGATCGCGAAACCTCAGCTGATCGGCAAGGACAATTTCATAGATATCTTCATCATACGTCTGCGCCGCGGTAGTGTGCAGGCGAAACCCGTTTCAAAATATACCGATTTCCATGAATGCCGTTCTCGAGTGATAATATACCACATTACTGGCTGTCTGCAGGCGCGGCAAACGGCAGAACTCGTGACAGAAAATCCCGGAAGGATCCCGCTCGGACGACTAGTCGGTATCGTCCACCAGTGCGCCGAGATCGTTCATATCCTCGATCATCCGGCGCCAGCGTTCTTCACCGAACCGCGCCGTCAGGGCATCCTGCGCTTCATGCCAGACCGGAGTCGCCCGCTCAATTGCCGCCTGTCCTTCCTCGGTAAGCCGGACGACCCGTTCACGCCGGTCCTCACCGGCGGAAATTTCTACCAGAGCCTGGTCGGCGAGAACTTTCAAATTCCGCGTCAACGTGGTCCGGTCGAGTGCGAGGTGTTCGGCAAGATGGGTCACGGAAGCAGGTCCCATCAGCGCCACTGCACCCAGCATTGTAAACTGCGTCGCCTTGATGCCGCTGGGTTCCATAATGCCGTCGTAGAACTGTGTCACTGCCCTAGAAGCCCGGCGAACGTTAAAACACGTGCAGTGCCACGCAACACGTACCTGGGTTGGCTTTTGACTAGTATTTTTATTGGTCATATAAGTGTATATACACTTTTGATGCCGAATCAACAATCCTGTCCTGTCGCCCTCGCATTTCAGGTCAATGCGCGCTACATAAAAATCATGTCTGGCAGCGATCAAGAAAACGCGCGGAGGCCCTTTTGGGTGTGGCTGCTGATCGGCTCGATTGCTGTGGCGGGATTGCTGTATCTGCTGAGCTGGCAGTTCCCCGGCGTTCTATCTGATGGCGATGCGCAGCCGTATCTCGCGCATCACGTCATTTTGCTGGTCGTGCTCGCCAGCGCATTGATGGCCGGTCGGGATACGGGTGCCGGCATGATGTTGCGCCATGCGGCAATCTGGGTCGCCATCGGCGCGGTGGCGGTTCTGGGATACAGCTACCGGTCGGACTTCAAGAATATGGGTAATCGCATCATCGGCGAGCTACGGCCCGACATGGCGCTTACAACCGGCGACGGCAACGTCGCTATCCGGCGCAGCAGTGACGGGCATTTCCGCCTGACCGCCACGGTGGACGGCAAGCCCGTCCGCTTCCTGGTAGATACAGGGGCCAGCCTCGTTGCCTTTAGCCCGGGCGATGCCCGCGCTATCGGCTTCGATACGGACCGACTTCAATACGGGTTGCGTATTCAGACCGCCAACGGCACGGCCTGGTCGGCCGCCGTATCGCTGGCAGAAATATCGGTCGGCACAATCCGCGCGCGCAATGTACGGGCCGCGGTCAGCCAGAGCGGCCTGTCGGAATCGCTTCTCGGCCTCGCCTTCCTGAACCGGCTTTCAGGTTATGAAGTGCGCGGCGACACAATGATCCTGAAACCCTGACTGAAAGAGAGATCCCAATGGTAAAGCTCGACAAAATTTACACACGCGGTGGAGACAGTGGCGAGACATCGCTGGGCGACGGCAGCCGCGTTGCTAAACATTCAATCCGCGTCCACGCACAGGGCGACATAGACGAGACGAATGCAACGATCGGCCTCGCCCGGCGTTTCGCCAGCCCTGCGGATACCGACCTTGTTCTGTCACGCATTCAAAACGACCTGTTCGATCTCGGCGCGGATATCACGCGTCCGGGCAGCGATCACACGGATGGCAGTCTACGCATCCAGCCCGGCCAAGTAGAGCGATTGGAAGCAGAGATTGATGAGGCAAATGAAAATCTCGAACCGCTACGCTCCTTCGTCCTGCGCGGTGGAACCGATTTCGCCGCGGCGCTGCATCTCGCCTGCACCGTCTGCCGGCGTGCCGAACGAATGCTGTCCGCACTGGCCTCAGAAGAGCCGATAAATCCGTACGGCCTCAAATATATCAACCGACTGTCGGACCTTTTATTCGTGTTGGCCCGCGCCGCCAATGATAGTGAAAATGCGGACGTGCTGTGGCAGCCGGGCCATAACATATAGGCGCCAAGCCGTTCCCTAGGGGGGCGACAGTCTGTTACCAAGGATGGCGATCTATGATTCCCAAAGCGGTAGGGTGTTTATCAGTCCGGTGGGAGGGTCTGGCAAAATATAGAGCAGCAGTTCGTTCGGGGCACTAGCCTTTCCACTCGCACTATTCACAACGCAGACGGCGTATGCGTCCGCACAAAAAGGTGGACAGGCGTTTCAACGCAGAAAATATGAAGAAGCGTTGAAATACCTGCAACCTGCCGCCGAGGCGGTCGACGCCGCCGCAGTGTATGTCCTCGACCAGATGTACACATCGGGCCGCGGTATTGCGAAAGATGAAAAAGCCGCCGCGAATCTGTTTCTGAAGGCCGCCAGTCTCGGCAACCCGAACGCGCAGCAGAGTCTGGGATCAACACAGATGCTGGGCGAGGGGATCGAAGAGGATATGGTCGAGGCGCTGAAATGGTTCATCATTTTAGGGAACACCGGCAATAAGGATGCGATATTCTACACCAAGAAAGTCGGCCGCTTCCTGTCGCGCGACATGCAGCGCTAGGGTGGCAACAAAGTCCGAGAATGGCAAAATGCGAATCCCGATAAAGACCCTGCATCCCGGTAGACGCTCAATCAACGCACCGTCGCTTCAGACGTTTGCCTGTGCCGTCATCCCTATATTGCCGTCATGATCCAGCGCCCATAGATCGATCCGCGTTCCGTCTGCCACAGGCGTGGCACCGATCGTGAAATCGCCGTTGTCGTATACCGGCCGGCCCGATCGGAACGAAAACGTGCCGATGACGAATTTGGGAAAGTCGGTGGCGACCATCTCGAGCATCATCCGGGCGATCAACGTTCCCTGAACCAGCAGGCCCGGATACCTTTTTTTCCGAACATAGTCGCGATCGTAGTGAATGCGGTGACTGTTGAACGTCACCGCGGAATGGCGAAACATCAGCACCGGGTCGGGCGTAATGGTGCGCGACCAAACCGGTTCCATGGGCAATCCTGTAGATCCTGCAGTTACTAAAAGTCCGGTAGGTCCGACAGGCCTCTTCTGCACGGCGCCTGAAGCCGGTATTGCTGCCCTCGCCGCCGCGGCGCGATAGATAATATCGTTCTGTTCAACCACGGCGATCCCGTCATCATTCGAAATACGGTGCTCGATCAGCGCCACAATGAACGGCCCCGTCCGGCCCTCTTTCAGCGCGAAAGACATCACCTCGGATTCCTTGCGCATCGTGTCGCCGATACGGAGTGGATGACGGAAATCAAAGCGCGCGCCGCCAAACAGCTTGTTCGGATACGCGGCCGCTGCCGGCAGTAGGCCTTCATCCTTTGCAAGACCGTCCGGCCCAAGCCGCGCCGGCGGCAGTTTTGCCGTACAGAACAGGCCGTGCCAGAGCGGCGGCAGGGTATCCCCGGGTCGGGGTGCCGGGTCTTCATACCCGAAAGCCGCCATCAAACCGGCGACTGGAGCCGCTGAAATATTATCCTCAGAAAAGACCGTTCGTCCGACGGCGTCGTTCAAGTTCTTCGGTATATTTCTCATGGGCATTATCAATTTTCGGATTTAGCCAGACAGGTGTTTCGCCTGTAGTGTTTGAGCATATTCGGATGCAATGAAGGAGACAAACAATGGTGCTGATACTCGGACCGAAAGACGTCAAGGGGCTGATCACAATCAAAGAGGCCGTCGACGCGATGGAACAGGGCTTTCTTGACTGGTCGAACAACGACTGGCTGGCCGAAATGCGCCAGCGCATTCACTCGCCGCAGGGCGTGCGTCTGACCGTTCATATCGGCGCACCGGATTCAGCGAACGCAATCGGCACGCTGCTGCACACGGAAAAAATCGTCATCAACGAAGATAAACGCCAGACCTATTCCCATCGCGGCGCCCGCGTCCGCATCATATACGAAGGCGAAAATGGTGGTTTGCTCTCGATTCAGATCGGCGAACTTGAAGTCAAAGAGCTGCCAGGGGTCAACCAGAACGTCGTTATCCCGACCAGTTGTGCGACGGCTGTCGGGACCAAATGGCTTGCCAAGAAAAACTCTAAAACCGTCGGTATTCTCGGATCGCGCGGTCAGGCGCGAGGTCAGCTCGCCGCCGTCAAAGCAGCAATGCCAGATATCGAGGAGGCCTTTGTGTTCAGCCCGAACGAGGACAACCGCAAGCGATACGCGGGATCGATGGCGCAGATCCTGGGCATGAAAGTCACAGCGGTGGATACCGCCCGCGAGGCGGTCGAGGGTATGGATATCGTGCTCACGGCGACAAATTCCAACGTGCCGACATTCGATGGTGAATGGCTGTCGCCGGGAGCCCATGTCTGTTCGCTCGTGTCGTCCAACAAGGGCCTGCATGAAGCCGGATTCATCTCCGAAGCCCGGCGTGAGATTGACAACACCACGTTGCAGCGGGCCGACGTCGTCGTCTGCAATTCGATCGAACAGGACAAGCTCGACCGCACCGCTATCGTCTGGGGCGCGGCCGAGGAAGGCATCATTTCATGGGACAAGGTGTTCGATCTCGCCCAGGTCATGCGCGGCGATGCCGGGCGCACCGACGACAATCAGATCACATTCTTCAAGCAGAACGCGTTCTGGGGCGTCGGTGACCAGGTCATCGGGCGATTGCTCTACGAAAAAGCACGTGCACAGGGTATCGGGATCGAGCTTGATGTCGATCCGTTCGAATCGACCACCGATTCCAGCTTTGAGGGCTAACCGCTACTCGACGAGCACCCCAAGTTCAACCGCCTCTTCCCGCGCGCCAAGCGGGAAGAGGCCCATTGCGTTGGTCTGGTGCAGGAAGCCGAGCTTCTCGTAGAAGCCCTCCTTGCCGGGCATCGTGGTGAGGTAAACCTTTTGCACCGGCAACCGGCGCAAAAGTTCGCGCATCATCTTCCGGCTGATTCCGGCCCCCTGGAACCCGGGATTGACCGCGACGTCCAGAACCGTGGCATTAAACACACCGTCGGATGTCGCCCGCGCGGCACCGACCAGTTGGCCATCCACCGACGCAAAACAGCAGAGATAACTGTTGGCAAAGGCACGTTTGACCACGACGGCCATGCGCACGGCGAGCGGTGGACGGGCGTAAATATCGGCAAGGACATCCCAGTCGGCGCCTTCGCGAGTGAACGTTACCTTCGCGCAGGCGCTCTGGTAAAATTGTCTGTCCCGTCTGTGGTCTGTTAACGCGCCCATGGTGTTTTCCTTTCGGTTTGTTGGGGCTTTCGGAAGTCCGCGCATAAAAAATCCGCCGCGCGGGGTCCCGCGGGCGGATTAGCCTGTGAAAAAGAAGGGCTGGATTAAATCATCCAGATCCCTTCAGGACACACACGGCCATCCGCCCGCACGCCTGTGACAAGGCTTGCGCCCATAGCAATTCGCTTAATGGTAATTGTGTGCGTCATGGGGCGCAGCTGATGGGCCTGTCCGATTTCGGGCGCAAGCCCAAAACCGGATATCTCGTTATTTATACGGATCCGCCGCGTCGCGAAGTCCGTCGCCCAGAAAATTAAAGGCGAGAATGACGATGATCACCGGCACAACCGGCAGCATCAGCCAGGGATAGAGCGCCACTACATTGATGTTCTGCGCTTCGGCCAGCAACACGCCCCAACTGGTAATCGGCGGACGCAGTCCAAGACCCAGGAACGACAGCGCGGTTTCGCCCAGAATCATCGCCGGGATCGACAGGGTCGCCGACGCGATTAGGTGGCTCATGAAGCTCGGCATCATATGGCGCCAGATAATCCGGCCGGGCTTTGCGCCCATCAGCCGTGCAGCGGACACGAAGTCCTCCTCGCGAATGGCCAGCAGTTTTGAGCGCACAGCCCGCGCCAGACCGGTCCAGTCGAGCAGACCCAGAATGATGGTTATCCCGAAATAGATGACGATAGGGCTCCACGTCACCGGTAGCGCCGCGGATAATGCCATCCACAGCGGGAGTTCGGGGAATGACCGGATCACCTCGATCACGCGCTGAATAACGTTATCTATCCAGCCACCATAATAGCCCGCTAGCCCGCCAAAAAACATACCAAGCGCGAAACTGATAGTGATGCCGATCAGACCGACGGTCAGCGAAATGCGTGTCCCCATCACGATGCGCGAGAACATGTCGCGGCCCAGCCTGTCAGTGCCAAGCAGGAACAATGTGCCGTTCTGCGGTGGGCACATCAGATGGAACCGCATGGGGATCAGACCCCAGAAATTATAGGAATCGCCCAGGCAAAAAAACCGAATTCCGTCGACACGGTTCGTTTCGTCACTGTATTCCCGCTTCAGGTTCTCCATGTTCAGCGTGTATTTCAGGCTATACGTGAACGGCGCCTTCAGGCTGCCTTCATGGAACAGATTGACCGATTGCGGCGGCGCATAGATATGATCCGTGTGCCGGGTATGCATGTTGTAGGGCGCGATAAATTCACTGATCAGCACGCTGAAATAGATTACGGCAAGAATGGCGCCGGACCACACGGCCATCTTGTGACGCCGAAAACGGATCCACATCATGCGCCACTGCGACGCCATATAGATCCGTTCCTGTTCGGGCGTCAGCGCATCGGCGACATGCGGGTCGAACGGTGCATCTGATACCCAGTGCTCGAGGGGCTCGTCACTTTTCGGTGGCGAACTCATCGTGTCGTTCCTCCACTGAGCCGGATGCGCGGATCAAGCATTGCCAGCAGGATATCGGAGACAAACACCCCGATGACCGTCAGCAGAGAAAGGAACATCAGGAACGAGCCGGCCAGATACATATCCTGGCTTTGCAGCGCGCGCAGCAGCATCGGGCCTGTTGTCGGCAAGGACAGCACGACCGAGACGATCACCGAGCCTGAAATGACCTGCGGCAGCAGATTACCGATATCAGCGATAAACGGGTTAAGTGACATCCGCAGCGGATACTTGATCAGCAGCCTGCGCGGCGACATCCCCTTGGCGCGCCCGGTCGTGACGTATTGGCGCTCCAGCTCATCCAGCAGATTGGCGCGTAACCGGCGGATCATGCCGGCCGTCCCGGACGTACCGATGACGACAACGGGCACCCAGAGATGTTCCAAAATCGACCATAACTTCCCCCACGTCCAGGGCTGGCCAATGAACTGATCGTCCATCAGCCCGCCGACCGAGGTGCCGAACCACCGATTGGCGAGATACAGCATCACAAGTGCCAGCAAGAAGTTTGGCGTCGCAAGCCCGAGAAAGCCGAGGAACGACAGGCCGTAATCGCCCCACGAATACTGATGCGTCGCCGAATAGACGCCGATCGGAAACGATACTGCCCAGGTGAACATGATGGTGGTGATCGATACCACGAAGCTGAGCCACAACCGGTCACCGACAACCTCGGATACCGGCTGGTTGTGTTCGAACGAAAATCCGAAATCGCCCTGAAGCATACCGAACAGCCAGACCAGATATTGCTGCCACCACGGCCTGTCGAGACCATATTGTTCGCGGAGGAACGCGATTTTGGCCTCGTCAACCGCCTCGCCTTGGCTTTGCAGTTCATTGATATAACTTGTCAGATAGTCCCCGGGCGGCAGCTGAATGATCACAAACACGATCAGGCTGATCGCCAGCAGGGTCGGGATCATGATGAAAATGCGGTGAACGAGGTATCTCAACATGTATGTATTCCGCCTATTTCTGTGCCCGGCGGCGGTCAGCGTTATCGAACCAGAACGTATCCGGCATATAAACACCAAAATGTGCGCCGGGATTCCAGTTGAAGGTCCCCTTGATCGGCACGTTACGCAGGTCTGAATCTACCACCACCGGCTGCGGCACTGCGGAAATCAGGCCAATCGAATAGATCTGCTCCGCATTAATTTCCAGCATCCGGCGCCAGATATCCCGACGCGCCTGTCGCGTTCGGGCATAGGACCATGCCCTGTTGAGCTTCAGCAGTTCGAGAGCATACTCGTCGGTCGGCGGCGTGCCCGCCCGCCCGCGGGTCTGGAAATGCTGGCCCCATTTCGGCCACTGCAATTGAAGCTGATCGGTTGGCGCAAATTCATCCGGGATGGTGTCGGCATTGGGAATACCGAATTCATGACCCGACCAGATCGACACCAGTGTTTCGCCCGCGAAAATGCGATTGCGGAAAACTTCGCGCTGCGACGGGCGTGTGAACAGCTTTATCCCGGCCGCCAGCCATGAATCATGGATCAGCTCCAGCACGTCGGTCTGTTCGGTATCCTCGCCCGCGGTCTCGACGATAATTTCCATCGGCCGGCCGTCCGGCAGCAACCGAACCCCGCGCGAATCCCGCTGCGTTAACCCCAGTGCATCGAGCTTGGCATTCGCCACTTTGAGATCGAATTTTGCCCAGGCGTCGAGATACGCCTTCTTATACAGCGGGCTTGCCGGCAGAACGGTATTCTGACCCTCGATTGCCAGCCCGTAATAAATCACCTGATTGATCTCGTGGCGGTTGATCGCCAGTGACAGCGCGCGGCGGAATTCCACAGTCTGGAAAAGCGTCCGCCAGGCCGGGTCCTTGGCGTTGAGGTTCGGGAAAAGTGCGAGGTGCGAACCCTTGGCGGTCTTCCAAAGATGAACCTTGAAGTTTTCCCGCTTCTCCGCCTCTTTGAGAAACGTGTAATTGTTGAACGCAATACCGCGTGCCTGCAGATCAGTCTCGCCCGCACCGGTCTTCAGGGGAATGACACCGGCGGCTGCCACGCCCATCGCGACCCGGTCGGTATAGGGTAACTGGCGGCCATTCTGATCGACCCGGTGGAAATAGGGATTGCGATCAAACAGAAAACGCTGTGCCGGCGGTTTGGTCTGCAACACCCAGGGCTGCAGGGTCGGCAATTTCGGGTTGTCGTTTTTGTACTGGTTATCCCGCCGGTTATGCAGCGCTGCCCAGTTCCGGCGACCCGATTCCTTGACCATCGCCGCGAGCTTTTCCGGATCGGCATAGCGCATGTGAAATTTTTTCAGATAATGCGCCGGCCGGTAGAGATAGAGCGGCGTCGCCGACGCCAGTGCCGGCAGAAAATGTGGGTTGGGAGACGACCAGGAATACCGGATCGTATGGTCGTCGATGAACTCCACCTTCGCGCGCTCGCCCGCAACAACCAGCTGTTTTGCCGGACCCAGCGGCGAGAGCGCGCGCTCGTTAGCAATATCTTCCCACCAGTAGCGGAAATCTTCGGCAGTGAAAGGGTGTCCGTCCGACCAGCGATGCCCCTTTCTCAAATACAGGGTAAAAATCCGACCGTGCTCGACATCGACCCGGGCGAGGATGTCGGGCTGAATATTGAATTCCGCATCGTATGTCACAAGACGCGCATAGCCATAGACGACCATGATTCGCGTGTCTTTTGAGCGGCCGAAGACCACCCGCATCGTGCCGCCGTGCTGGCCCGGTATTTTGACCTTCACGACCCGCGGGTCTGACGGCACGCGCTCACCGATCGGCGGTAATTCGCCCTTTGCCACTTTATCGGCAAAAATCGGGGAATCGATTCGCCGGATGTCCTGCGCCCTCTCCTGCGCGCCATTCTGAGCCGAGGCCGAAGATGCCGACACCGCAAGCGCTGCCGCCAACGCATATACTCTCAAGCCAGTCATGCGACGAGCGCCTTCATATCGGCGTTCGGGTCGGCACGGACAAAATGCCCATCACCAAGATCAATCAGTTTCATCTCACGGCTATCGGCGATCGTAAACGGTTCGGGCCATTCGGACGGGATCGACGCCTTGCCTTCCATCAGCGCCGACAGATCAAGCCGCGAATCCGGATTGGGTTCGGGAACCGCAGATAGCAATGCGCGCGTATACGGATGAACCGGCGAGCGGAACAACACTTCGCGCGGGGCTGTCTCTACCAGGCGCCCGGCGCACATAACGGCGATCCGGTCGGCGATATAATCGACCACGGCCAGGTTGTGCGAAATAAACAGATAGGTCAGCCCCAGGTCTTTCTGGAGATCCTTCATAAGATTGAGGATCTGCGCCTGCACCGAGACATCAAGCGCCGAGACCGGTTCGTCGCATATCAGCAATTCAGGTTTGAGTGCCAGGGCGCGGGCGATGCCGATGCGCTGGCGCTGTCCGCCGGAGAACGAGTGCGGATAGCGGTTCAGGTAGCGCGGATCGAGACCGACGAGCGCCATTAGCTCCTGCACCATCTCGGCACGGTATTCCTTATCGCCGATCTTATGGATAACCAGTGGCTCCGAGATGATATCGAACACCGTCATCCGAGGGTTCAGCGACGAGAACGGATCCTGGAACATGAACTGCATCTTGCGCCGATAGGGCAGAAGTTCCTTTTCGTTCAGCTGGGTCAGATCAATGATCTGTCCACGATCGTTGAACTGCACCTCACCAGAATCCGGCCTCAGGGCACGCATGATCATTTTAGAAAGGGTCGTCTTGCCGCAGCCGGATTCGCCAACCAGGCCCAGGCATTCTCCCTGGCGCACGAAAAAGCTGACATCGTCGACCGCCAGTACTTTCTGGGCTTCGCCACCGGCGAACAGACCGCCCTTGCGCAGCTCATAGGATTTGGTGAGGCTGTTCACCTCAAGCAACGGGGTTTCAAGCTTGATCGGCTCTTCTTCCCGCTCTGCGAGCAGGTGACCTGTGCGATGTTCAATCTCGCGCAGCGGTACCAGGCGTTCGCCGGGTTTCATGTTAAACCGTGGCACTGCGCGCAGAAGTGCGCGCAGGTAATCATGTCCCGGCGCGCGGAAAATATCGTCCAGCGATCCACGCTCCAGCACCCGGCCATGATACATCACGACGATTTCATCGGCGACGTTCGCGACCACACCAAGGTCATGGGTGATCATCAGGACGGCCATCTGCAGTTCGGATTGCAGATCGTTCAGCAATTTCAGTATCTGCGCCTGAATGGTCACGTCGAGCGCCGTTGTCGGCTCATCCGCGACCAGCAGCGCCGGGCGGCAGACAAGCGCCATCGCGATCATCGCGCGCTGACGCAACCCGCCGGACAATTCGAACGGATAGGTCCGCAAGGCCCGCTGCGGATCGGGAAAACCGACCAGGCGCAGCATTTCCGCCGTCAGTTCCATACCTTCGGCTTTTGTGACCTCACGATGCAGGAACAGCGCTTCGGAAATCTGATCGCCCACCGTGTGCAACGGCGACAGCGATGTCATTGGTTCCTGAAAGATGATCGATATCCGCCCGCCACGGATTGCGCGCATTCTGTCGCCGTCCTGATCAAGCGTCAGCAGGTTGGTGACAGAGCCATCATGCGGATCGCGAAACATCACCTCACCGGCAGTCACCTTGGCCGATTTGGGCAGAATACCCATGACGGTCTGAGAGACGACGGACTTGCCGGAGCCGGACTCGCCGACCAGCGCCACGGTTTTACCCGCCGGCACGCGAAAGCTCACGCCGTTTACGGCGCGGACGACGCCCTCGGTCACGTGGAATTCGACCTTAAGGTCGTTAACGTTTAAGAGAACCGGCATGGAGATCCGTTGCCTGACATGAATAACCCGGTTTTGACTCTCAGAACTTCTGTGTTTCCGAGCGTCGTTGGTGAAAGGTCGATCCCTCTCTTATTAGCAGCTTTCACTGCAAGGGCCACAATATCTGCGAACCCCATAAGGGTCGATTCGATCCGGACACTCGCCGTGGGACTTTTGACAACCAACTGCATCCAGCCCTGTCTGCCATCGCGGCGGGTTGAAAAATACCGAAGCCGGACATCACTGACGTCCGACCATGCCACAACCCGCTTAAATGGCCCCGAAACCAAAATCGCAGTTTCGTTGCATTCAACGATGCCAAGGTGCCGCATGATCGTGTTGAAACCGTAAACCGCAAACAGAAATGTGCCGGCAGCAAGCATCCAGGCAACCGTGATGGTCGTGTCCACGGTAACGAGCGGCAGCGCCGTCACCAGAAGGCCGCCACCGGACCGCGTGTAGTCAGCCGTCAACGACCGGAACGTATGGCGGTGAACCGTGCGTTCGGTCATGACGGCACCGGAAACAAATTTACGGCCTGGCGCCATGCAACCGCAGGATTCGATGCGGTGAGGCGACCAAATTTCTCAACAAACGCCCAGCAGTCATCGTCATGCGCCAGATGATGCGTGAGGATGCCGGTCGCCTCCGCAGGATCGGCGCTGCCGGTGCGTTTGGCCATAAGATGGTTTATGGCAGCGCTGAGGACGACGTCATCCCCCGCATATCCGCGGGTTCCCATCCAGTCGATGATATCGACATGCGTATTAACGATACTCAAACGGGTTGTTTCTTCAGCCACCGCGCGTGCATTAAACGTCGTCAGGCCGTGAAAGCCCAATCCGAGCAACAGGTCTGTAACCGCGGGATCTATACGGTTCCATGGCGGCGCCATCACGCTCAGCCAGGCGCTGTCGAACAGTTCGAGCATCCGCCCACGACCATCGGACAGTTCCCGCGCGATATCCCAGAGATCACGGTCCGCGCCAAGCTCTGCCTTTTTTTCGCCTACCGATCGGTGGCTGATATGGGCATAGCCATGTTGCAAGATATCGATACCCGTCTGCCCCTTGAGCACACCGGCGAGCGCCGGGCGGGCGTTTGCCGGGATTACGGCCAGCGCCAGCGGCACGTTCAGGTCCGCCCGCAGCGCGAGGAGGCGGTACAGCGCCGGCGTGACATCGATCGCGTCATCGTCGCGCCACCACAGTTCAGCCACCTGTCCCGCGGCCGCCCAGGCTTCGAACTCCGTCAATAACCGGTCCCACGCCGTCATGACACACCACCTTCACGCGCGGCCAGCCAGGCTGTGATCAGTGCCGCGCCTTTATCGGCACCGCCAGTATCCAGCCCTGATGCATCCGGTGGTGGCGCATCCAGCGCGGCATTAACCGCGGTCGCCAGCGCAGCAGGGTTCAGCGTATCTTCGGGGATTGTGCGGATACCGCTGCGGTTCTTCAGCAGGCGCGCGCGCAGCGTCTGTTCGGTTTCCAAGCCGCCGGCATAGGGTACGATGACACCACGCGTGCCCGCAGTCATCATTTCCATAACAGTGTTGTATCCGCCTTGGCTGATCGACAGGATGCAGTTCGCCATCAGGGACGGGAAATCGGCACGGGCGCGTTCGACCGCCACGCCGTCGGGCGCGGCCGCCACAATCGACGCAAACACATCGTCGGCGAGCGCGTGCCCGGCAAGAATGCGCCATGTTCTGTCTGCCAGGCGGGTCAACGGCCGCGCGGCCATCGCGGCGCGGAACAGTTCCTCGCTTACCGCACCGCCGCCGGCGGACACAATGACCTCGTCGGTCCCGGGACCGCCCGCCGTTTTCTGCGGCATATCGACGACATAGCCGGTATAGGCCACGCGGTCGGCGATTCGGTCGGCATGGGCGAAAGTCTCATCGAATGGAATCAATGTGGGATCGCCGTGAATCATCACGCGGTCGTAATAGGTCTCAACGCGCTCGAGCATCTCGGCCACGCGTTCGGGCTTGGGCGGCTCAACCAGAATATCGCGGACCGAAGACACGATCAGTGGCGGCCGGGATTGCGCTTTGGCGGCATCCAGCAGGGTCGTCAGTTCCCCGCGCAGCTGACGGCGTCCGAACGGAAACAGCTCGGTGATCACCACATCGGGCGCAGCGGCATGATAGGCGGCGAGCAAAAGCTCGCTACGATTGGCGCGGAAAGCGTCGTCAATCTCCATGCCCGCATCGTCGACCAGTATTTTGAAATACTTGTCTGCTGCACGGACCGGCGGCAGTTGCACAAGCTTTGCCCCGCCAAGATCAAGACCGGGAACTTCATGCCCGCCGGACACCACCGTGACGGTCATTCCGGCGCGGCGAAATGCGCGCGCCAGGGTCGCCGTCCGTTTCAGGTGGCCAATGCCCAGCAGATGCTGGACCCAGAAAAAGACGTTGGGGGCGCTCACCCGGCGACTTCCTGTAACAGGCTGATATTCAGCTCGGCGATTTCGAACGTCCCGTCCGCGTGGGCATTAAAAACATGCACACTGGCCCAGTCCATCTTCTCGGGCGGTTTGCCCACCATGCTCCAATCGGTGGCTAAGGACAGGGCAGCTCGGATGATACCCTGATGACACACGGCGCCCGTGGGGATGCCGGTTTCTGCTACGCCCCGCGCCCATTCGCCTACCCGGTCCCGCACATCGCGCGGGCTCTCACCGTTATGGGGCCGCAAATCAAGGCCAAGTGCGGCGCGCTTCGAGACCTCGTCTCCATATATCTCGTCCAGCTCGGTCCGGGTGTGACCTTCCCAATCACCCCAATCCATTTCGATAATCGCCGGTTCGAGGTGTTTGATATCGAGCGCCAGTAATGCCGCCGTCTGCTGCGCGCGGCTCAGCGGGCTCGCGACCCAGTGAAAGTTTTTATAGACCTCCGGCACCGCCCAGGTGGAAACCTTCTCGCGCCCTTCATCGGACAACGATCTGTCGGCGCGGCCCTGCAGGCGATGTTCTTCGTTCCAGTCCGTCGGTCCATGGCGAATAAGGGCAATAGGCGTCATGCCGCGCAGACTTTCGTTGTCGTTATAAGAATCTCGTCGAGCCGACATGAGGCGGCATCAATATCGTTATGCGCCGTTGTCAGAGACAGCGCATTCTGGCGCATCACCCCCAAACGATCCGTATCTGCAAGAAGGCCTGCGACGGCGCGCGCAAAGGCGGCAGCATCTCCGACCGGGCACAGAATCCCCGTTTCGCCGTCTCGTACCACATCCGGGACACCGCCGGTCAGTCCCGCCACGACGGGCAGTCCGGCCGCCTGCGCTTCAAGCATCGCCATGCCATAGGCCTCGTTGACCGCGGGCCAGACCATCAGATCGGCCGCCGCATAGAACGCCGGCAATTCTTCGGGCGCGGCAGCACCTGCATAGATCACCCGACCAGGCGCCAGTCCGACATCGAGTTCGGCAAAAGCTTTCTCGGTCTCGGCACGCGCAGGGCCATCACCGACAATCAGCAACGTCCACTCCCGGTCCGATATGCGCCCAAGCGCATCGGCTAGGACCCGGTAGCTTGCGAGCTTGTCTCCATCGCGCATCATTCCGACCGCGAGGAGCAGCGGTGTTTCGGGCATAAGGCCGAACCGCGCGCATAAAGCCTGTTTATTGTCCGCGCGACGTTCGGCGGCAGCAGCGAACGGTGCCGTATCCGTAAACGGGGCGAGCCGGTGATAGCAGGAAGGATCAGAAAGAAGCTGCATCACGCAGGCAGCATCGAGGCTCGACAGGCCGACCACGCCGTCAGCCCTGCGGATCGCTGCTTCTGCCGCCTGGTAACCTGTGTTCCACGGCCCGCCCGCCCGTTTCGGTGCGTGTGACACCTCGGCCATAACGTAAGGAATGCCGAGCGCATCACTAACAGCGGGCCCAATCACATCGGGTGCCTTGTGATAAACGTGATAGGTGAACCACGCATCCGGACGGCTGGCGGCAGGACCTGCCCGCCAGCGGCGGACCAGCCGCTTACTCAGCCGCGCACCGAGAGAGACGATTCTTTGCTGACGGACGGGGTCGCCCGTGCCGTCGCGGCTGCAGAACCGGCTCGCAACCTCCACCCTGTGATGCCGCGACAATGCCCGAATGAGATTACGCGCCATTTCGCGATCGCCGGACGGTACCGGTGATTCAGGGTGTTTCATCGGGGCATAAAAGGCGATCTGCATATTCAGCCGCGCGCTTCAGGCCGCATCACGGCCGGCCGACGCATCGGTCGCGCCGAACTTTTCGATCAGCCGGTCGACGCCTGCGGTGAATGAAAACATCCCGCGCACGCGAGTCTCGCCGCTCCGCCCGAGAAACAGACGGCGTTCCGGGTTCTGCGCCAGATCGGCAATCGCCGCTGACAGGGCGTCTGCATCTTCAGACGGCACCAGCACCCCGGTCTCGCCATCGACGATCAGTTCGGGAATGGCTGAGACACCGGTCGCGACGCAGGCAAGTGCCTGACTTTGCGCTTCCATTAACACATTGGGCAGACCGTCACGGTCGCCATCGTCTCCGACGCGGCTCGCCAGGGCAAACAGATCAGCCTTGCGATAGCGCTCGATCACCTCGCCCTGGGGTAACGCGCCGAACCACTCAACGCGGTCGGCAATGCCAAGGCGTTCGGCCTGGACGCGCAGCGTATCGCGCAATTCGCCACCGCCTATATGCCAGAGCCGCCAGTTCAGATTTTCGGGCAAACGGCCTAGCGCCTCGAGCAGGATATCATGCCCCTTTTTCTCGACCGCGCGTCCGACGCATAAAATCCGCAATGGATCGTTAGGATCCTGTCCATCACGCATCGGCCGCGCTTCGGGTGCTGCCGGAAAGCGGGAACTATCGAGCCCGTGATACACCAGTTCGACCCGCGACCCGCTTGAATCCAGCCCCGCCAAATGGTTGCGTGCGTAGGCAGAGCACGTCACCAGCCAATCGCAGGCATCGAGTTTTTCGCTAATCTCCCAGTCGGGCGATGTCCAGATATCCTTGGCATGGGCCGAAACCGTCCAGCGCCGCCGGGTCATCGTCGCAGCGTAACGCGCGACCGAGGCCGGTGTGTGCAGGAAATGGACATGAATATGATCGATGTCATCGGGCAGTTCGTGCGCCAGAACCAGCGCCTGCCCAAACCGGCGGATACGGTTGGGCGACCGGTCACGCCACAGATCGCGCAGCCAGACCCGCCGCGATTCCCGGTATCCCGCCGATTTCCGCACCGCTCGCCAGGCCGCGAATACCCGCCTCGGTTCCTGATAGAGGTATTCCGGCAGATAGCGCACGGGCGCTTCGATCTCTGCATGAACAGGATGGGTGTGTTTGTCGGTCGGGTGGCGCAGGGAAACGATTTCGACATCCATGCCGCGCTGTTCGAGCCCGCGGATCTCCTGCGCGATGAAGGTCTCCGAAAGCCGTGGATACCCCTTTACGACAATTGCGGTGCGGCCCGTCATCGAATGGCGTGTCCGCTCAGCCGCGGTCGGCGACAGCGGCGATAGATGAGCCCCGCCAGTCGCTGAGCCGCTGCGCCAGACGGTTCACATTGGGTAATCCGTCCAGCAGGCCAGGCACCACGACATCAGACGGGGGCCTCTGCTGCGGCAGGTGGCGGAGCGCCGTCGCCATATCCTGCGCGTGACGGACACCGTCATCCGGCAGCATGCGCAGGAGACCCAACTCCTGCGCCCGGTCGGCGCGGATATACTGTTCCATCCGTGGCACGGTGCGCGGCACAACCAGCGCCGGCTTGTCGAATGTGAGAATTTCGCAGAACGTATTGTAACCGCCCATTGCGACGATGCCCGAGGCGCCCTGAATAAGCGGCTCGATATTCGCTTCGAACGTTATCGCCTCCACCAGCTTCAAGGCTGCGGCACGGCGGGCGAATTCCGCCTGCTTTTCCTGCTGCATGAACGGTCCGAACACAAGCAGTGCCGGGTAAGGCACGCTGGCATCGGTCTCATACGCCCGCAAAACCCAGTCAATCAGCGCTTCGCCATCGCCGCCACCGCCGGGCGTCACCAGCAGGTAGGGCCGCTCAAAGGGAATCGCGTTTTCCGCCCCCGGCGCACCACGAGCGGCCTCACGTTCGAGGTAGCCTGTGAACACCATCTTGCGGCGGACCTGCGGCGTCAGGTCGATTTCAGCCAGCGGATCACAAATCTGCGGCAGGCCGTAGACCCAGATTTCATCATACAGGTTTTCCAGCGCCGGCATCACGTTCTTGCGCTTCCACTCAGGGGCCAACAGTTTC
>MEHZ011487008.1_pt1 | contig 18367 bp, 11 predicted proteins | sample 897221 | NCBI WGS metagenome assembly MEHZ01 (sample SAMN05514161, study PRJNA337945) | marine metagenome | isolation source: marine surface water | place: Arctic Ocean | collected 2007-12-13
GGGATTGTAATTGCAGAAAATATTTATCAGCAATATGAAAAAGGAAAAAGTCCTTATCGAGCAGCTGTAGATGGAGTTTTAGAAGTTCTTCCTCCTGTAGTCTCTGCAATTATAACTACCATATTAGCCTTTTCGTTATTTTTATTTTTGGATGGAAGAATTGGAGAATTTTTTAGTGAAGTATCCGTAGTAGTTATTCTAACTTTATTGATTTCATTAATAGAAGCACTAATAATATTACCTGCCCATTTAGCAAATTCCAAGGCCTTAATTAAGAAGAAAAGTGAACCTAAAACACTCTTAGCAAGAGGTTTTTCTAAGTTAAGAAAGATTAATAAAGTAGGAGATTTATTGATGCAATCTTTAAGGGATAAAATCTACCAGCCAACTTTAAAATTTTCATTGAATAATAGATTTTTGATACTTACGGTTTTTGTAGCATTTTTTAGTTTGACGATTGGCTCTTTTGGAGGGGGTATTATTAGAACTTCTTTTTTTCCATCTATCGCAAGTGACCGAATATCAATAAGTTTGGTAATGCCTAATGGAACCAATGAGAGGATAACAGATTCTATTATTAGCCTAATTCAAACAAAAGCAAAAATTGTAGATAATGAATTCTCCGAAAAGTATTTAAAAGGAACTGAAAATACACTTTTTGTAAATACTATTAAAACACTTGGTAATGGTTCTTCAAGAGCGAATCTTACAATAAACCTATTGCCAGGTGAGCAACGTCCCGATGTGATTCGAGCAGATATGATTTCCTCACGGTTATCGGAATTAGTGGGCCCTTTAATAGGTATAGAAAGCATTATATATGGTTCTGGCTCTAATTTTGGAGGAAAACCTATTTCAGTTTCTTTATTATCTAATAATATCTACGAATTAAAACAAGCTAAAAATGAACTTAAAAAGGAATTAGAATCTAACCCATTATTAAAAGATATTGAAGATAATGACCCCGCTGGAATTAAAGAGATTACACTTCAATTAAAAGATAATGCGTATTCTTTAGGTTTAGATTTACAATATATAATGAGTAGAGTGAGGGCCGGCTTTTTTGGAGTCCAAGCACAGCGTTTTCAGAGAGGACAGGATGAAATTAGGGTTTGGGTTCGATACAAAAAAGAAGACAGATCATCCATTACTCAGTTAGAGGACATGAAGATTGATCTTCCAAATGGTCAGTTTGTTGCTCTTAAAGAAATTGCAACCTACACCATTAGAAGAGGGGATGTTTTGATTAATCATCTTGATGGAAGAAGAGAAATTCAAGTATCAGCAAACCTAAAAAACCCAAAAGAATCTTCTGCAACGGACATAATGGCTGACATCCGATATAATATTATGGCTAAAATACAGGAAAAGTATACTTCTGTGAGTGCTTCCTATGAAGGACAAAATAGAGAAGCTGCTAAACTTTTGAATTCATTAGTGGGCGCAGGAATACCTATCTTGATTTTAATATATATGACCATTGCATTTACCTTCAGAAGTTTTTCTCAGCCTATTTTATTATTTTTATTAATTCCAATAAGCCTTATTGGAGTAGCCTGGGGTCATTGGATTCATGATTTTCCCGTTAATATACTTTCTTTATTAGGTATTATTGCACTTATTGGAATTATGGTTAATGATGGTCTGGTTCTTATTGGAAAGTTTAATAATAATTTAAGAACAGGATTTTCTTTTCATGAAGGTCTTTTAAATGCTGGAAAGTCTCGATTTAGAGCAATCTTTTTGACCTCTGCCACAACGGTAGCAGGGTTAACTCCACTGCTTTTAGAAAAAAGCAGACAGGCACAATTTTTAAAACCAATGGCCATCAGCGTTTCTTATGGGATTGCTTTTGCAACTATATTAACACTTATAGTCTTGCCTATTTTTCTTTCATTAAATAATCAGTTAAAGGTTACCTTTAAATGGTTAGTTTCTGGTGAATATCCTTCAAGAGAATCAGTTGAGAGTTCCATAAAAGAAATTATTGAAGAAAAGAAAATTACAGAAGGAGAAGAACCTCTAAAATCAATATCGTCATGAGATTTTTAGCAATAGGAGCATTCATTATCTTAAGTATACTTATTTCACCACTATATGGACAAAATATATTATCAAAAGAAGATGCTTTGGCTATTGCTTTAGAGAAGAATTTTGGAATTCAGGTTTCTAAAAATAATCTTGAGATTTCAAAAAATAATAGTAGTATTCTTAATTCAGGTTTTTTGCCCTCAGTCTCTCTTATTGGTGGTTCAAATTTAACCACCTCTAATTCAGAAATCGCATTTCCAGGGCAATTTATTGAAGACGGTTCTCCGAGAACAAATTTGAACTTAGACAACCAAGAATCCCAACGATTTAATGGTGGGGTAAATTTAAACTACACACTTTTTGATGGCATGGGCAGAAGGTTTACCTATAAAATACTAAAAGAGCGGTATGCTTTGAGTGAGCTTCAGCTTCGTGAAACTATAGAATTTACAATCATTCAGTTATATAGTGTATACTTTAATGTAGCTCAACTCACAGAGTCAAAATCAATATTTAAGCAAGCTTTAGAGGTTTCTAAAGAACGCCAACTCAGAGCAGAAAGTGCTTTTAAATTTGGTCAAGCAAATAAACTTGTCGTTTTAAATGCGCAAGTAGATGTAACCAATGATAGTATAAGTGTATTAGAGATAACCCAACAGCTTGACAATGCGAAGCGCGACTTAAATTTATTACTTAGCCAATCTATGGATAATGAATATTCGGTTTCGACACAAGTTAATTTTGTTCCTGAAATTCAACTTGTGGAGATGCTTAAAACCCCACAAGCCAATAATGTTAGCTTGTTAAAGCAAAAACAAAATGCTCAAATTAACTCTTATGACATTAAAGTGAGTCAATCAGGATATTTACCCTCAATTGGTTTGATCGGCTCATACGGTTGGAATTTAAACCAAAGTCCTGCATCGGCTTTTTTTCCTGGGACAAATAACAACTCCTTTTCCATGAGTCTTGGTGCAAATTTAAGTTGGAGTTTGTTTGATGGTGGAAGAGCATTTACGAGGGTTAAAAATGCTAAAATTGCAGTTGAGAATCAAAAAATTATCACCGCAGAAATACAGCTTACTTTTGAACGAGATTTGTCAAATGCAATTCAGAGTTTCAAAAATGCCAAACAGATTTATTCAATACAAAAAAAGCAAGTAGAAACTGGGACATACAATTTTGAGCGCTCTCAGGCACAATATAATTTAGGCTCAATTACTGCCATTGAGTTTCGACAAGCTCAAATCAACTTAAGAAATGCTCAAAATAAACGTACACTTGCTAAATATCAAGTAAAATTAGCAGAATTAACATTACTTCAGCTTTGTGGCCAATTACTGAATATTTCTCTGTAAGAAATAAAAAAAATAGGGTGGGTTTTCTGAAGTTAAATAAAATGTTCTGTTATGTTTAAAAAGGATGTTTTTTAAATTCTGACTAAAACCTTATTTAATACACCTATTTCACCTATTAATTTTATAGTTTTGTGCAGAATCTAAAAATAGTTTTATGGCTTTTGATATTGACATGATTAAGCAAGTTTACAGTCGCCTTTCTAAGCGTGTGACTGAAGCAAGAAATCTTATTGGACGCCCTTTAACTGCAACTGAAAAAAATCTATATTCACATCTTTGGGAAACCTCAGAAAAGCGAATATTTGATAGAGGAAACGATTATGTTGATTTTGCTCCAGATCGAATTGCTTGTCAAGATGCAACTGCTCAAATGGCATTGCTACAGTTTATGCAGTCTGGAAAATCAAAAGTAGCAGTTCCAACAACGGTACACTGCGACCACTTAATTCAAGCCAAAGAAGGAGCAGTACAAGATTTAAAATCTGCAAACAGTACTTCAGCAGAAGTTTTTAACTTTTTAGAGTCAGTATCTGATAAATATGGAATTGGCTTTTGGAAGCCAGGAGCAGGGATTATTCATCAAGTAGTTCTAGAAAACTATGCTTTTCCAGGAGGGATGATGATTGGTACTGATTCTCATACAGTAAATGCAGGAGGTTTAGGAATGTTGGCAATTGGTGTTGGTGGTGCAGATGCTGTTGATGTTATGGCGAATATGGCTTGGGAATTGAAATTCCCAGAGTTAATAGGAGTTAAATTAACTGGAAAATTAAATGGTTGGACAGCACCCAAAGATGTTATATTAAAAGTAGCAGGTATTTTAACCGTCAAAGGAGGGACAGGTGCTATTATTGAATATTTTGGTGACGGAGCAGAGTCCATGTCTTGTACTGGAAAGGGAACCATTTGCAATATGGGTGCTGAAGTAGGCGCAACCACTTCAACTTTTGGGTATGATGAATCTATGGAGCGCTATTTAAGAGCTACAGGGAGAGACGATGTAGCTAATGCTGCCAATAATGTTAAAGAACACCTAACCGCAGATCCTGAGGTTTATGCAGATCCAGAAAGCTATTTCGATAAAGTAATAGAAATCGATTTAAATACACTTACTCCTCACATAAACGGTCCTTTTACACCTGACTTAGCCACACCTGTTTCAAAGATGACTAAAGTTGCTAAAAAGAACGGCTGGCCTTTGAAAGTTGAATGGGGATTAATAGGTTCGTGTACGAACTCATCTTATGAGGATTTAGCTCGAGCTGCTTCCATTGCCAAACAAGCAGTTGATAAAAAGTTAGTTACTGTAGCAGAATTTGGTATTAATCCAGGTTCTGAACAAGTAAGATATACCGCGGATCGCGATGGATTATTGTCAATTTTTGAAGATTTAAATGCCAAGATTTTCACTAATGCTTGTGGACCTTGTATTGGTCAGTGGGCTAGAGAAGGCGCTGATAAAGAAAAGCGCAATTCTATTATTCATTCATTTAATAGAAACTTTTCAAAGCGAGCAGATGGAAATCCAAACACGCATGCTTTTGTAGCTTCACCAGAGATGGTTGCTGCAGTGGCTATTTCGGGCAGATTAGACTTTAACCCAATGACTGATGTTCTAATCAATCAGAAGGGGGAGGAAGTTAAATTAGACCCACCTACGGGTGTTGAATTACCTCCTTTAGGGTTTGACGTTAAAGAAAACGGATACTTGGCTCCTCAAGAAGATGGTTCATCTATAGAGGTTGTTGTAAAAGATAATTCAGAACGCTTACAACTACTTTCTCCGTTCCAACCTTGGGATGGTAATAATTTAATGGGAGCTAAACTCCTAATTAAGGCTAAAGGGAAATGTACTACAGATCATATCTCTATGGCAGGACCGTGGTTACGTTTCAGAGGACATTTAGACAACATTTCTAATAACTGTTTGATTGGTGCAATTAATTCTTTCAATGATAAAACAAACTTTGTTAAAAATCAACTTTCAGGAGATTTTGGAGGAGTTCCAGATGTGCAGCGTTCATATAAAGCAGCTGGAATTGAAAGCGTAGTTGTTGGTGATCATAATTACGGCGAAGGTTCTTCTCGAGAGCATGCAGCAATGGAACCACGCCATTTAGGAGTTAAGGTGGTATTAGTAAAATCATTTGCTCGTATTCACGAGACTAACTTGAAAAAACAAGGGATGCTTGGGATTACTTTCAGTGATGAACAGGATTATGATATAATTCAAGAAGATGATACTTTTAACTTTGTGGATTTGGAGTTATTTACTCCTGGAAAACCTTTAAGTATTGAGGTGATTCATTCTGATCAAACTAGTCATACTATTGAAGCAAATCACACTTATAATGCACAACAAATTCAATGGTATAGAGAAGGCTCTGCACTAAATTTAATCAAGAAACAAAACATTCGTTGAGAGCCTTTTTTTATTGGCTAAGCTTTATTTATTGTTAAGAAAATAGGCCTCTAATATTAAGGGAATACTAATCTATTGTTAAGAGTTGTTCAAAAAAACCACCTATTTCTTTTTCTTTATCTATAAAATGGATTTCTAAAATCCAGTTGCGTTCTTTCCCTTTTTGATCAAAAGTTCTCATGTCAATTTTATTTTCCGGATGAATATAATTTGTTTTGTCTTCTTCTTCTAAACGTTCATGAGGAAAATGTCCAATTAAGTGCCCAGCGATTTCACCTCCAAATTCCCAACCATAGTTTTGGGCTAAAATTTTGCAGAAATCATAGAGTTGCGCTCCGGTAATTTTTTTTTGTTGATCAAAATAAGCTTTTCCCTCCCACCAAGCGAGTTCGATGTCCTTGGCTAATTTTATTTTGAGAGGATCTTTTCCTAGGACATAAGTTCTCCCAAAATCAGCCTCCCACTCATCGAAAATAGGGCCAAAATCAATAAATAAAATATCCTCTGATTGCAGTGTAAGATCTTCTGGATTTTCAGCGTAAGGTTTTAAGGTGTTTTTTCCAGCCCGAACAATTCGCTTATGCCAATATTTTTCAATACCAAACAGTTCAAAAGCCAAATTAAAAATAGCATTATTGAGATTTTTTTCTGTTTCTCCTGGAATGAGCAATCCTCGATCTTCAATTTCTTGAAATAATTTGGACGCTTTTTTTTCAGCCTCTAAAAGGAGATTTTTGGGTGAGTTCATTTAAAAATTATTAAGTCAAAAGGCACAATATTTGATGCAAATTAGTTCTTTTTTAAACGGCTTTAAATAAAAGCAAGAAACTCTTATTTTACAAACAATAGATTAAATAGCGTAAACGCGAACAAAAAAATGAAACCCATTAAAAGGCAAATAAATCTTAAACATAATTTTGGTCCTATTCAATCTTATCGATGAATATTATTTATGGGATACAACTATTTCCCCAATTGGGTCTAGGCAGAACCCAAGCTTCTGCATCATTATCAAATTCATTAGGTTGAGTTCGAAAACCTTCGACACACCAGCCAGACAGATCTTGGTTAAAAGAAATGGCGTTAGAAAACATTTTACTCATATCAGTAACATTTGTTGTGTCCCACTTCGATATATTTTGATTAAAATTAGTTGCGTATAAAAACATGCTCTCCATGAAATTTACTTTTGTAGTTTTCCAACTACTGATGTCTTTGTTAAAGTTTACAGCATAACTAAACATTGCAACCATATTAGTTACATTCGAAGTATCCCAGTTGCTTAAATCTTGATTAAAAGACGATGCATCTTTAAAAAAGCGACCCATATCAGTTACACTCGATGTTTCCCATTTACTTATATCTTGGTTAAAAACAATAGCAGCCTCAAATATATTACCCATGTCTTTAACTTTAGATACGTCCCAATTCCCAACATCTTGATTAAAGACCAATGCATTAGAAAACATACTATTTATAGAAATGACTTTTGAAGTTTTCCAACGACTGATATCTTGGTTAAAGTTAACAGCAAAAATAAACATGCTAGACATATTGGTTACTTTTGATATATCCCAGTTTCCAATATCCTGATTGAAATTAGTAGCATATTCAAACATTTGATTCATTTCAGTTACATTAGCTGTATTCCAATTTCCAATATTTTGATTAAAATTCCGTGCACTACCAAACATTTTTTTCATTGAAATCACCTTAGAAGTATTCCAGGCACCAATATTTTGATTAAATACAGAGGCGCTTTCAAACATCTGACCCATAGAAGTAACATTAGCTGTATTCCAATTTCCAATATTTTGATTAAAATCAGAAGCCCCTTTAAACATACTTTCCATTGAGGTTACCTTAGAAGTGTCCCAGTTACCAATATTTTGATTAAAGCTTCTTGCATTATCAAACAACTGACTCATATTGCTCACTTTTGAAGTATTCCAATTTCCAATATTTTGATTGAAGCTAGTCGCAAAAAAAAACATTCCTTCCATCGAAGTAACATTAGAAGTATTCCAATTACCAATATTTTGATTAAATGATGATGCCCCATAAAACATCCTTTTCATATTATTGACTTTAGAGGTGTCCCAGCCACCAATATCCTGGTTAAAAAGATAGGAGGCATAGGATACACTTTCAAACATTTCTCCCATATCTTTAACTGCTGAGGTATTCCACATTCCAATATCTTGATTAAATTTTGTAGCAAAAGAGAACATTTTATTCATTGAAATAACCTTCGATGTATCCCAGCCACCAATATCTTGATCAAATGATGATGCTCGATAGAACATCTTTTCCATTGACTCAACATTAGATGTGTCCCAAAAGGAAATGTTAGCGTTAAAAGAATTATTTAAACTAAATAATTCACCCATAATGGTAACTAAAGTTGTGCACAGATTAAAATTAAATTCGTTGACCTTTTCTATTAAAGATAAATTATCAACCACAATGTATAAAACACCTTCAATTTCAAATGAATCACCAACAATCGCATCTGGACATTTACAAATACCATCCTCAAAATAAATCAATGGCTCTACAAAAATCACTTCTACTGTTCTTGTAATCGAATTAGAATTTCCATCCGAGTCAGTAACCGTATACTTTATAATATAGGTTCCCAATATTGAAGTATCTACGGAGCCTGATGATATAATTATATCTGTAAGGTTACCATCCTCATCATCTAAAGCAGTAACTCCAGGGTCAACGAAAATTGCACCTAACCCAATAGTCAAGGTTGAGGAACCTGTTAAAGAAATAATGGGTTGGTTGGTTTGGCTTATATCAATTGAGTCGTGATTAAAGCAATTAACGAATGACATTAACATCAAAAAGAAAAGTAATCTCTTCATCACTTTTTCAAAGTAATTTTGTGAAAATACAAAATAGGAAATAATTTGCTTATTCAATTTTTTGATTACTAATATAATAAATCCAATGTGCTATTATGATTATATATCTCGGTTCTTAGTATGCAAATTTTAAAGAATTACAGTCGATATACAACTCTAAAAGTGATAAACCGAGGCTGTATAAAAGTTTCAGAACTGAAGACAGCTAAATTATTTGCGTTATTTCTAACTTGGGAATCAATATTAAGAATGTTCGATGCTTTTATTTCATATTCCCATTTAGCGTCTTTATCTTTTCTATATGAAAGTTTTGCATCCCAAATTTGAAAAGATTGAGACTCACCAATATCTTGACTTTGAGTTGTAAAACTGTAGTTTGTTCTGAAAGTGAATTTCTCTATTACAAAGGCATCAAATTCTATAGAAGGTGCTTTTGTGATAAATTTAGTTTCTCTACTTCCTTGATTATTATTAGCAATACTGTACCGATATCTTAATCTAACATTTGGAGCCACTCTGAAGTTCGTTCTTATCTCTGGTGTGTAGGTTTGAGTAAAGCCCTCATTCAATGATTGTTGCCCTTGAATAAACTGATTTATTTTACTATAATTAAAACTACTGTTTAAACCGGCTCTTATTTTGCCAAAGGTTCGTTGAATCCGACCAAAGACATTAAAATTTTCATCTGCAAAATTCGAATTAAAAAAAGTACTGGTACGAATAACACTTTCAAAATCAGTAAGACTTCGAATCTGATCAATATTTTTCGCATATGCTACTCGCGCAAAAACATTGGTATAATTAAAGAGATTAAAACTACTGTACAATAGACTAACGTTATGCGATAATGCATTTTGAAGATCGGGTGTGCCGTATTGAATACTGTTATAACTATTGATCAACAAGCCTCTTGCTAATCGAGTTACATCAGTAAATTGATTTCGCATATTATAATTTAAGGTTAAGGATTCACCTTTCTTAATTTGAATTCGTGTTTCAAAATCGGGTAAAAAGCGAATAAATTTATCTTCTATCTCTTTTCCAAATTGAATATTTCTATTTCCATAAGCATGAATAGAAAATCCCGGAGTCACCGTAAATTTACCTTTCCTAAAACGATAGTGAACACCCATATACAGATCGCTAAAATTGTATTCTGTATCGTTAATTGCAAGCCCATCATTGAACCTCGGTGTCGGTTCAAATTTTATGCTTTGATTTAAAAATTGAAAGATATTAGAGTTAAACTGTTGGTGACTTTGTATGGTTCCCAGTGTAAAATTGATATTACTTTTAGGATTGATGATGTGGTAATAATCTAATTTTGCATCTAGTTGATTGGATCCTATTTGCTTTTCTTGACCAAGGTTATAGTTCGATAGTGATGTATTAAGCCCAATAGACTCAGCAGTTATATCAAAAGGGTCAGAATTATCAGGATTATTATCAATTGTAACATTATAAAAAGGATTCTCATTTTTTAAGACATGTTGCGCTTCAAAAGCGAAGATATTATCCTCATCAAGGGTGAAATAGTAACTAAAGTTTTGATTTATATTATAGGGTGTTATTTCATCTACTTGATTAGTATTTCCTAGGACAGATGAAAAGGAATTCTGTTTTTGCGAATCATTGGAAACACGTGTAAGAATATCATAGTCAAATTGATTATTAAAATTGGGTTTATAGGAGGCGCTGAGTTTTAATAATCCTTGATTAGAAAGCTCCGTATTGGATTGTTCTGTTCTTTCGTTGGGTATTCCCAAATCTGGATTCGTGTATTGTGCCAAACTTATTTCATTGGATAGAATTTGACTACTATTAAATATTAAAAATCCACCTAGATCTAACGTCTTTTTTGGAGAATAGCTAAAGTTTGCGGAAGCCAACTGGTTTTCAATTTTTAAGGCATTTCTTTGTGAGGTAAGAAAATTCAAACTATTATCTCCTAAATTAATACTTGTCCCACTTTTATTGCTTGGTCTACTGAAGCCACCACCAAACCCCCTGATGTCTCTCCGAGTTAAGGCTAACTCTCCAATATTATTTACATCACTAATAAAGTTAATACTGTATTTTGGGTTATAGTAAAATAGTTTGGGCTGAACTAGATATAATTGATCATCAGGTGAATCCCCAGCTCCTAGAGTTACATCTCCAAACCAAAAGCTTTCTTTTCCTGATTTCAACTTAATATTAATTGCAAAATTATCTTGATTATTTCTTACACCACTAAGCTGTCCTACTTCTGCGTAGTTTCTCAATACCTGAATTTTATCCACTGCATTAGAAGGTATGTTCTTGGTTCCAATTTTAGTATCTCCATCAAAAAAATCTTTCCCGTTGACCATTAATTTATTGACGACTTTCCCTTCAACTTCTATTTGACCATCTTCATTTATTTCAACACCAGGTAACTTGTCAATTATATCTTCTAGTTTTCGTTCTGTTCCGTTCTTAAAAGAATCTGCATCATAAATAAGTGTATCTCCTCTAACAATTACAGGCATTTTTACAATGACCTCTTGTAAAGCAATGTCAGAACGAAGATTATAGTCTTTTAGTAGGCTAATCTCTTTTGTGCTAATACTATCTTCTAGGGTTCTAAGACCTATGTAACTTACTTGTATGTTGTAATTGGTATTTTTATTAAGGTTAAGTTTATATTTTCCGTTAATATCAGTTAGAGCGTAGGACTCGAGGTTTCTTGTCTTTTTATTTATAGCTACTAAACTCGCAGATTCTAATGGGCTTTGCAAGCTATCAGTTACAATGCCTTCAAGTTTTATTTGTCCGTAAGAAATAAAGCAACATGCAAAGGATAAAAGAATATATTTTTTAATCATATGGATTACAGCTAAATTGGTTAAAAAAATTAAAAAACATTAACCTCTTCTTCTTCCACGATTATTTCGCATCTCAAGCATCTTGCCCTGAACAGTAGCTCTGTAATCCATTTTTTTAATTTCTTTTCCCTTATCAGGCGCTTCAATACTTATTTTATCTTTTGGATTAATAACAATTTCGGAGCATAGAATAGTTGTATTCCCTGCGCTGACTTCAAGTATAAGTCCGGGAAGTCCCCAATATTCTGCAGGACCGTGTTTCAATGGGATTTGAAGAGTAAACCAGGCCTCGACTTCGGTCATTTTTACTTCTGTGTTTTCTCCTTCAGAGTTTGCTTGAGCTAAATCATTCCATGAAAAGTTAAACCAATTTAGTTCTTCACTTGGAATAGAGGAAGTGGCTTTAAAACAAATGTATTGTCCAATTTGTTTTGATTCAGAATCCATTTTCCATTCAATTTTTTGAAGGGCATCTTTAACTAAAAATCGCTTACCATAGAATTCTTGAGCTTGAACTAATTCTTCAGTACGGATATTTTTATATTGCTCTCCTCTTGTAAAATTACTTCCCCAAGAATCTGTAGCGCCAGAAATAGCATCTACTTTTTCTTCTTCTTTGAAAAGGGATTCTTCTTTATTAAAAGATAAAGTATATGTTTTTTCTAGTCTGTTTTTTAGTCTGCTTTGAATCTGTTTCTTTTCTGCTTCACTCATTCTAGCGCCCCATGTTCCTAAGTCCATTCTAGATTTAGAAAAATAATAGGCCTTTCCTTGAAACTCTTGTGAATCATTATTTGAAACAGCTGTTAGAAAGGGTAAGGTAATTATTAAGGATATTTTAAATAAGAATAATCGCATGTCAAATTGTGGTTTTGTCTAATTTACAAAAATATCAGAGCACAAATTAGTTATTGAAGGATGTTATTTAAAAATGTGTATTTGATTAAAACTTTACTATAATCTATATTTACTTATCATATTAGGACAAAGTTTAATTGCCGTCTTTTACAAGTTCACGAATATACTCGCATTCTTCATCAGTCCATTGAATAAAATCCGCGCCAGTAAAAAAGTCCTTCACTTCGGTTTGGAACAAATCATAATCTAAGGATCTGACATTTGGAGCCATTAAACCACCGCCATCATGTGAAGCATTGAAAACATCATGCCCAAGCTCGTGATACATTAAAAATAATTGTTCTCCAGTGCTCAAGTTTCTGAATATAGTTTCATCAACTAGAATAAGTACATTATCTAAACAAGAGCCATTTGCAATTCCTGCAGTACTTCCTCCAAGATCTTGAGGGACGAATGTCACGTCCTCTAAATAAGAAAGGTCTACGTCATACAGGGCTGCTGACAATACAAATGCATCCCAATATGAACTTAGTAATATTGGCTTTACCTTACTGTAAATCGGATCGTTATTGTAATCTAGCGTTTCAGCTATTGGATCATCTTCAATATTAGAAAGTGTTTCTGAGGTTTGGCTTTCTGAATCTTTAGAACAACTTAATACAAATAAAAACAGTATTAAAATTTTTTTCATAGCATTTATTTTTGCAAAAATACAAATACTTAATTAAAGTAATTTTCATTTACTTTAATTATTCCCAATAAAATACCCTCCTAATAGGAGGGTATTTTATTGGGAATAATTAAGATTTTTTTTAATATTTAAAACTTATTCAGCTGTTTCCATTTCTTCTGAAGCTAATGAATTCATAAGACCTCCCGCATCAAAATAATCTCCACCACCAATTATAAGACCATCTTTGAAATCCCATGTATGATAAGTTACTAATTCCCAACTTTTACCAGTTGCGGTATGAACACCTGTCCATTTCCCATAAGATCTAACGCTACCGTCAGACATGCCATTTTCGGGAGAAACACCAGGAAGCCAGTTTTCTGCTGTATAATTAACGTCTTCCATTGCATCATGCCAACCTTTCAAGTAAAGACCAAATTGTTCTTTATTTGCAAGTCCACCACCGTGAAAGGCTTTTTGCCATTGAACATCATTGTGGATTAAAGCCAGTTGGCCCTCAAGATCTGTTTCTGTTCCCTGGAGTTCTAAGAATTTTTTTGCAGATTCGACATTTACATTAAAATCTGGATGTAAACCTTCAGAGCAAGAAAATAAAATACCTAAAAGTCCAATAAGTGCTATTTTTTTCATTTTATATTTAATTTAAAATTATACTGATAAAGATATCAAAAAAAAACATAACACACTGATAATGTTTAATATATAATAACACAATTAGTAGGGTTTTATATTTTAACTATTTAATTGGTTATATTTTTTTCATTTTAAATTAATTTTATACCCTAATTAGTGTGATAATTTAAATTCAGGGAAAAGACAAGTCAGGAAAAGATTTTTTTAATAAATAATGATAGTTAATTATAAATAGAAGTCATTTTGCCGCATTTTAATTATATTTTAGAAAAAAATTTAAAGAAAAGAAAATTAATGAAGAAAAAGGAATGTGAAAAATGTAAAAACAACTTTCGAATGTTGTTTCGTGTTCAATATACTCCTAAAAAAAAATGGGTTTTTATTTGTAATGATTGCGTAATTGAAGTAAGAAGAGATAACGAAGACTATCGATATGGAGGCACATGGAAAGGCTGATTTTTTTTCATTTTAAATAGATTTACAATCAATAATATTTAAATCTTTGAGTTATCAAAAGATAAAATAGCTTCTGAAGGATTAACAAATTCTTGACTTGCATCGAGAAACACTTAATTTATTATCGCTTCAATTTGCGTCCAACCCTCCATACCGTCATTCTTTTGAATAGCTCCAGGTGTACTTCGTCCATCTAAAATGATTTTTTTCAACGCCGCTTTTAACTCAGCAGCTATTTCTGGATGTTCAGAGATTAGGTTTTTAGTTTCCCCAATGTTATCTTTCAAATTGTACAATTGCATCACAGGCAATTTGAGGTTTTCATTTTTAATATCCCTATGGTTTGGATAACTCCATCCTCCTGAGCCCTCGCAAGCGTTTAATTTCCAATTTCCTTTTCTAATTCCGAAAGAACCATTTAAGGAATGTAGTACTGTATATTCTCTAATACCATTATCCTTTTCACCTGTAATTAGTGGTAGCATACTAAAACTATCTTCTCCTTCTGTATCTTCAATTTGATAACCTACAATGTCTGCACTTGTAGCAAAGAAATCGGCAGTACTTATCATTTTATCAGTACTTAAATTTTTAATTACTTTCGCCGGCCATTCTACAATAAATGGCACACGAAGGCCGCCTTCATAAATATCAGACTTTGTTCCTCTAAACATATAACTTGGATTGTGGTTTACTTTTGCTAATTCTTCAAAATTTGCTCTAGGCGAACACCCATTGTCACTAGTAAAAACTAACATAGTATTCTCTGAAATACCTTGTTTTTTAAGTGCTTCTCTAATTTGACGTACCACATCATCGACCTGCATTACAAAATCACCATACATATTGGTGTTACTCTTACCCAAAAATTCTGTGGTTGGTAAAATAGGTGTATGTGGAGCTGGCAAAGGGAAATACAAAAAGAATGGCGCTTCCCCATTTGCATTTTCAGCGATATAATGAACAGCCTTATCTGTTAAGTCTTGTAATACAGTGGCATGGTTAAAATCGTCTGAAGTCACCCCTTCTCTCCACACGCCTTTTTCATCTACCGAAACGGTAGTTTTGGTTGGCACCATGGTTGGCTGGTTGTTTTCAATATAGACATAAGGCGCCATATCTAAAGAGCCACAAAAGCCGAAGGTATAATCAAATCCATGACTGTTTGGCCCATTGGTTATTGGCTTACTAAAGTCTACTTCTGGCCTGGCATTTAATTTATCGCGACTAAATTTTTCATCTTCTTTAGTGATTTCCCAATCCCAACCTAAATGCCATTTACCAATAAAAGCAGTATGATAACCTTGGGTTTTCAGCATTTCTGCAACCGTAGTTCGTTCTTGTTTTATCAGTGATTTCGAATAGCCACTCACCACAAAACTCTTTAATTCTGTTCTCCAATTGTAACGCCCAGTTAAGATACTATATCGTGTTGGTGTGCAAACCGACGATGATGTATAAGCATCGGTAAATTTTGCACCATTACTAGACATGTCATTCAGATTTGGTGTTGGAATTTTTCCCACGGGATTAAAAGACTGCACATCTCCATAACCTAAATCATCCGCTAGAATATAGATAATGTTTGGTTTTTGATTTTTATGCTCTGCTATCGCAATGGACTCTTTTTGCTTGGTTTGACACCCGAGTACTATAATGGATAATAAAAGCGCTACTATATTTTTCATATTCATCGGTTTATTTTTTTAGGTGACTACTTCCCCACCAATCGGCATTGGGTTTATAAACTGGGCTTAGTATTTGTTTTATTTTTTTCTATACGTTGTTCCCATGCGGATTTGTCCCAATAGCTACTAAGCTGTCTAACTCTGCGCCTCCAGATACTGGAAACCTCACCCCCCACTTACCAGACATCCAATTCGCGTTTGGATAGTTAGGGATATTGCTTGCCTCCAAAAAACTACTTTTAACTGTGTTTTCATAGGTAAAATAATTTTTTCATTTTAATCGATTTATGATTAATAATAATCTAATCTATAAATCTTATTAAACAATTACAAATCCTTGAACTTACATAACAGACATAGACAAGTCTTCACTTACTTCATTAGTAGCTTGTTTCATTCTTGGTATAACTTACTGTAGATATGCCTAGGCTTTAGGTAATATAAAATTATACCAGCTCTAGTCTAAAAAGGAAAGTGGATTTATTTTTAGGGATGGGGGTCTGATTTCAGAGTTTTAAGTTGGATTTTTTTGGAGATTTAACTGTCTATTTACTCGCAGTAATGAGCCAGTTTTGATGATTTTGGGTATATTTGAGTGTCTAGATACTAGGTAAGAAAAAACCCCTCGAATATTCGAAGGGCTTAATTAGTATGTGCAGTGTAGCGGTTACGCTAGCTCCCCCTCAAGGACTCGAACCTTGGACCCTCTGATTAACAGTCAGGCGTTTTAATTTATCTCTCCTCTTTATTCCCTTGCTGTTGTTAGACTTATTCTCTGTTAAGCCTTAATTTTACCGTTAATAAAGTTCTAATAAAATGTCAGGCGTTTTGTTGGTACTTTAAAAATTTGGGAACAATTTTGGGAACAATTTAAAATCTATGATAAATATTACATTCAAATTTCATAACTACAAACGAAAAGATGGAACTTATCAGCTGCTTATTAGGTTAAGAACGGCTAGCCAAGAAAGAATAATTAGTACTGAAATACATATCGATAAGTCCAAATGGGATAACTCCAATAAAATGGTTCGATCGGATCACATTGCTGCCCAGCCTATTAATAAGTTTATAAAAGGATACCATGATAAGATTAAAAAGATAAAACCCCTTTTTGAACTTGGAGAGATTGATTTTGAGGAAGCACACCTTATGCTCACCTCATCAGGCTCATTAAACTCATTGGAGTTTTACAGAGAGAACTTTTGCAAAAGAGATTCTGCTCAGTGGCACCGAAATACAAAAAACTCTTTAAATGCTTTTAAATACCACATAGGTATAAAACATGTCAATTTTAAAGACATCACAAGAGAAAACATTTTAAAGATGAAAGACTCAGTTAGATCAAAAGGGATGCAAGGAGATACCCATAATAATTATTTGCGCCATATAAGGGCAGTATACAACAAAGCATTAGCAGATAATACTACATACAGAGAATTTAATTTCTCTAGAGACCTTTTTGAAAAGACAGACAAGCACTCTAAAAAGTTACTTACCAATAAGACACAGGATATCGCCTTGGCTATAAAAAAAATCACACTTAAGTCCAAAAGAAAAAGTGCTGTTGGATCTGCTATTAGAGACCTTGAAGCCATTGGCTTTTGGCTTTTAAAATTTTCTTTAAGGGGTATGTATGGCAAGGATATCGTTTCACTCTCAGCCAATCAAAGGGATTATAACTATGAGTATTTTATTACACATCAAAAAGATGGATCTGTTGGATCTCAAGATGTAAAAGGGAATCCATACTTCCTTGATCACAAAAGACACAAGACTGGAAACATGATGAGAATTTGGATTAATCTACCACCCATAGGAGGACTGATTTATATACTTCGAAGACTCGTTGCCCAGACCCATCCAAACCTATCTTATTTATCCTTTGAGGATCTTTCTAAACCGTATAATGAGCTTATTCAAAAACCAGGATATGATGAGCTTAAAATCTTTCGTCACAATTCTAAAGTTGATTTAATAGCAGATGAAAATCTCTGGAATAATCTAAATAAGCACCTTAGAAAACTAGATGTATACAGTTTTGAGAGCGCGCGAAAATCATTTAACACCACTGCACGAATACTAGGAATAGAAGAGGGTATTAAAAAGACACTTATTGGGCAAACAGATCATTCTATTCAGCGTCATTATGACAATTATAATGATCCAGAGTTAGTAGGTAAAGTACAATTGGCTCATCTTGGTATCATGCATCATTTCAAAGTTATTGAACTGTATGAGCTTTGGCTAAAAAAACTTGAGGATCTATTTGGTGCTCAAAATGACAACTTGTACGTGGGAGCTTCCTCAGACATAGTCTATATGGATCACTACAATAGACTACCTGGCATATTAAAATCTGACCGTACAGAAATCTCTAAAAAACCATTTTGGGTAGATAAACTTATGGTATCTAAATAAAAACCTCTATTCAATATTTTTCTTCTCAACAATAACCTCAAACCTATCATCTTTTTGGTTTTTAATCTTTGACCAAGGTGATTTTGC
>MEHZ011534770.1_pt1 | contig 18361 bp, 23 predicted proteins | sample 897221 | NCBI WGS metagenome assembly MEHZ01 (sample SAMN05514161, study PRJNA337945) | marine metagenome | isolation source: marine surface water | place: Arctic Ocean | collected 2007-12-13
TCGCCGCCGCAATCGGAGTGCCGATGGAGAAGCGACGGATGCTTCTGGTGGGTCTTCTGGTGACGCCACCGATGAGGGCGCCGCCGATACCGGACCCGATGACTCGGTAGAGGCGGGCTCGGATGAACCTCGGGAAACAGCAGCCCCCGAAGCGATAGAAATCGAAATCCGCGAAACGCCTGATGCGGAAGAGACCAAATCGTCTAAGACGGAAACTGATGCCTCTGCTGCGGAAACGCAGAATGCTGCGGAGACCAATGGCGCAGATACAAATGGCACGGACACTGGCGGCAACAAACGGAATGCCAAAAGTACGGCCACTAACGATGTCGCTAAAGAAAGCATACCAGCAGGCGTCCCGGCCGATGTGCCTGAGGCCGCCGCTGCTGCCAGCAAGCCGCGGCGCAAAGGCTGGTGGCAGAAGATCGTCGAATAGCACAATAGTGCGGACGGATTAATCGGGGCGCCTCACGGGGCGCCCCCTTTTTGTCTGTTTAATTCGCTTGTTTATTTCGGGCCGGGCAACCAGCTCTGAAGGCGCCGGGCGGCGTCCGCCATGGTCGGTGTATCGCCGGCGAACGAAATCCGAATGGTCGCGCGCCCGCGCTCCCGGTCAAAATCTGTTCCGGGCGCGAGTGCCACGCCGGTTTCGGCCAGTATCCGGCGGCAAAACGCCTCGCTGTCATTGGTCAGATGGCCGACCTCGGCATAGATATAAAACGCCCCGTCCGCGGGCGCGAGACGGTCGAGGCCTGCTTTCGGCAGTTCCCGCAGCAGCAACGCGCGGTTCGCCGCGTATCGCGCGACGTTCACATCCAGTTCTTCCAAGCAGTCGAAGGCCGCACAGGCAGCACGCTGCGACAGCGCCGGGACGGAAATAAACATATTCTGCGCCAGACATTCGACCGAGCGATGCACGTCTTCGGGAACCACCATCCAGCCGACGCGCCACCCCGTCATGGAATAGTATTTAGAGAAACTGTTCACGACGAACGCGTTGTCGGTAAAGCTGAGCGCCGTTTCGCCGGCACCTTCATAGGTGATGCCGTGATAGATCTCGTCGGAGATCAGACGGATACCGTGCGCATCACAATAGTCTGTCAGGGCTTCCATCTCGGCGGCCGACAGCATCGTCCCCGTCGGGTTGGCGGGGCTGGCGACGATCAGTCCGTCAATCGCACCGGTCTCGGCGGCAACCCTCTCCAGCAGTGCGGGGGTCGGCTGATAGCGGTCCGCCAGCGTGGTCGAAATAGGGACCGGCTTGATCCCGAGAGCCGCCAGGATATTTCGGTAGGCGGGATAGCCCGGGTCTGCAAGTGCTACCCGGTCTCCGACATCGAACGCCGCCAAAAACGCCAGCATGAACCCGCCGGACGAGCCGGTGGTTACCGCCACGCGGTCAGCAGCAAGATCTATATCGTGGGTCTCGCCGTAATACCGCGCAATCCTCTCACGCAGTAGATCGATCCCAAGCGCTTCGGTGTAACCGAGCTTGTCACTGGCAAGGGCGGCCTGTGCGACCTCGATCACGCCGGACGGTGCACCGGTGGACGGTTGACCAACCTCGAGATGCAGCACGTCCTCGCCCGCCGCCTCACGTCGGTTGGCCTCGGACAGAACATCCATCACGATAAACGGCGGCACCTGACCGCGGGCGGAGCGCTTGAGCGCCATCTTCAGAACGCGGCGCTGATGGCGAGGCCATGCCCCGCTGGGTCCGTCCCGAAGCGGCATAGCCCTGGCTCCTCGCGCGAACCCTGCGGACAGTGGATTGCGTTGGCCCGGCCTTTCGCACCGTCTCCGCCCGGCAGGGCGGCGAGCGCCTGATCGAGCGTACTGTCGCCGCCAAACGTAGGGGCCAGGGTGCGCAGGACCCGCAGAATACCAGCCGCTCCGCCGGAACCGGCCGCGACACCACGCGCATCCTTCAGCGGCTTGCTGATCAGAACAACCGGTAATCCGGGAAAGCCATCTCCGCGCGGCGGTGCTGCCGCGATTATACCGCTATGGCCGATAATCCGCGCCGCACCGACGGTGCCATTGGCGCTGACAACACAGGAAACCGCGCCGCCGTTAAGGTCGGTGGCGACAAAGCCGGCACTGTCGAATGACGCCTGAGCCGGCTGCGCCGACGGCGAACGTTCATCGATAAGTGCACGCCAGATTGCCGCGGCGCGCTGTCCGTCAGGTCCGGCGGGCAGGTGAAGCTCATTCTTGCCGACATCGACGATTTCAGTTTTCAGCCATTTCGGCCGGTAGGCCCGGAACGCATCAGCCGGCACTTTTATACCCACCATGTTTCCCAGGTCCTTCGCGAGTATCCCGGCAAGGTCGCCCGAATAGAACTCTCCCGGCCCGCGCAGGCGAATACCTGCAAGCGTCGCCGAAAGTTCCTCCTGACGCAGCATCTCACCCTCGACTGCGGGCTTGCCGCGCGGCGCAAAAATTCGCCGAAAACCGGCATCGGCAAAAGCCGCTTCCGGCAGCCCGGCAATCTGTCTGGCGAAGGCCCGCGGTGCCGGGTTGCCGAAGCGTGCAAGACGCTCCGCCGGGAGCAGCAGCGCTTCCCACTTGAGCCGCCCGTAACGCGCATGCAGCGCGAACATCCCGCGAACCGCGCCTGGGATCATGGCCGCGCGATTACCCGCAGCAAACAGAGCGGGGCGGAAATCTATCGCCTCGACGGTTTCCTCATGGCCCTTATAGATCACACACATTCCGCCACCACCGAGTGTCGCCGCGCCGGGATAGGTGACCGACAGGGCGAAATAGGTCGCGACGGCGGCATCGACGGCATTTCCGCCGGCCGAGAGGATATCGCGACCGATAAGAGCCGAACGGGGCTCATCCGACACCACGCCGCCAAAATTGTTCTCGACAAATCCTACCTGGCCTTTAGGCGGGGCGTCACTGCCGCAGGCGACGCAAATGAATCCCGCACTGAGCACGGTGATCAATTGACGGAGACGGGGTCGCCACCTACTTATAAGCCTACGGTTGAAAGTTGGGTCCTTGCGCACTAAAATATCCTCCATGGCAGCCATCGTTGCTGTCATCGCGATTATATCGCTGTCTGTCTCGCTGGCATCCGCCCCTGCGCGGGCCGCCGGAATCCGCGATGCGGAAATCGAACATACCATTCGGACTTACGCTTCGCCACTTCTGCGCGCCGCTGGAATCGAACAGCGGGATTTTGGCCTTCATATCGTCAACGACAAGGCGCTTAACGCTTTTGTGGCTCGTGGTCAGCGTATTTTCGTCACCAGCGGGCTGTTGATGTCCGCCGAACGGCCCAGACAGGTCATCGGCGTTCTGGCGCATGAAATCGGCCATATTGCCGGCGGTCACCTTGCCCGTCTAGAAGGCGCGCTCGACGATGCCCGGTCTCAGGCGCTGATCGGCCAGATTATCGGCCTCGCGCTCGGTGTTCTGGCGAAAGACGGTGGTGTCGCCGCCGCGGGATCGGCGGCCGGTACCGGGGTCGCGATCAAAAACCTGCTGAAATTCAGCCGGATTCAGGAACAATCGGCGGATCAAGTTGCCGTAAACCTCCTCGATCAGACGCAGACATCGGCGCGCGGGCTGTTGGAGTTTTTCCAGCTTCTTCAGGACCAGGAGCTTCTGGTCCGTGCCCGGCAGGACGACTACGTAGTGACCCATCCGCTCACCCAGAACCGGATCGAGTTTGTCCGCAACCACGTCGCTAAGTCGCCCTATTCGGATAAAAAACTGCCGACAATCCTGCAGGCAATGCACGACCGGATGGTCGCGAAGCTCAAGGGTTTCATCAACCCGCCGTCACAGACACTATTCGAATTCAAGGCGGACGACCCTTCAGTGATGGCCCGATACGCCCGGACGGTCGCCTATTTCCGCGACGCCCGCATCGCGCAGGCCCTGCCGATGATCGATGGCCTGATCAGCGACGCGCCGGACGACGCTTATTTTCATGAGCTGAAGGGCCAGATCCTTTTTGAAAACGGCAGAATAAAAGAGGCATTACCGTCCTACCAGAAGGCCGTCGACCTGCAGCCCAACCAGCCGCTCCTTCGGGTTGGACTTGCCCATGCGCAGATCGAACTTGACCGACCTGACATGGTGCCCGTCGCGCTGAGAAACCTGCAGCAGGCGATCCGGTACGACCGTAATATGCCGTTGTCATGGCGTCTCGCCGCGACCGCCTATGGCCGTAACGGGGACCTCGGCATGTCGGCACTGGCTCTTGCTGAGCACAACCTGTTGCTTGGGCGCAACCTTGACTCGGCAGGACAGGCGAAAAAGGCCCAGCGTCTGCTGAAAGAAAACTCTCCGAGCTGGCTGCGCGCACAGGACATCGCCAATACCGCCGATCGGGCGCGCCGGAAACAGAACAACCGCTGAATTGTCTTTGCCCGGTAACCGCCCCCCCCCTTTCAAGGTAAAATGAGCGGCACGTCAATACCGGTGGGGCACGTTCAGATGATATAATCAGGCTTAGGGTCGGGCCCCACCGCAGGTTCAATCCATTGAGAAATTTGCCATGAAGATCGCTTTCCGCCGCCGCCTCCGCATGATCCCCGTCGCGAGTGCACTCGCTCTCACGACACTTTTCGCCGGGCTGCCCGGATTGACCGCCGCCCAAGACATCAACCCGACCGCGGCCACCGACAAAGCGGCAATCGAAAAGATCGTGCGCGATTATATTCTTAAAAATCCGGAAATCTTCACACAAGCGATTCAGGTTCTTCAAAACCGCAAAAAACTGGCGAAAACGGCTGCAGACCGCCAGATGCTCGACACCAACCGAACCGCGCTACTCAACAACCCGAAATCACCCGTCGGCGGCAATCCGAACGGCGATGTTACCGTGATGGAGCTTTTCGATTACCGCTGCGGTGTTTGCAAACGCATTCGCCCAATCATCGATACGCTCCAGAAGTCCGACGGCAATATCCGACGGGTGTACAAGGAATGGCCGATCCTCGAGCCAAATTCCGTCGTGGCGTCGCGTGCAGCGATCGCGGCACGCAAACAGGACAACTATCTGTCCTTGCATAAGGTTATGATGAAAGCGAACTCCTCGTTTAGCGAAACCGCAATTATGGCCATGGCGAAATCCGTGGGCATAGACACAGCAAAGCTCGCCCGGGACATGCGTTCGTCCGAGACCGATGCCATCCTGCGCAACAATTACGCGCTTGCGGAAAAGCTGAAGCTCAACGGCACGCCGTCCTTCGTCATCGGCGATGCATTACTGCGTGGCGGCCGTGACCTGGAATCACTGCGCGGCATCGTCGCCGAAGCGCGGGCGACAAAGAAATAGCCATTCCCGTCTAACGCTTTCCCGCCGCCTTGTAAGGTTTGGCCGGAGGCAATTCGTCAACTGGCATTGGCGTCGGCTGGAACCGTGCGGCCCGCTGCTCGATTTCGACACGGTCGACGCCTGACTTTGGCAGAACCTCCATAAGAGCCCGTTTCAGACGGCCGAGTGCCGGGCGTTCCGCCGCGCTGTAGCGTATCTCCGCAATCAGTATCCAGTAGTAGGCTTCGGCAATATCGCGCTCGATGCTGCGACCGGTAAAGTAGTGCGTCGCGAGACTATGCGCCGCGTTTGCCTGACCATGCGTGGCAGCCCGGCGGTATAATTCGAGTGCCGTCGTTACATCACGGCCAACGAATTCGCCCCGGTCGAGCATACTCGCGAGATTATTCATCGAGATCGGACTTCCGCGTTCCGCCGCCATCCTGACCCATTTATGGCCTTCTGCCCGGTCCTGAGGAATTCCAAGCCCGTATAACAGCTTGTGGGCCAGGTTGTCTGCCGAGCCCTGCCCTGCGGCAAGACGATACAAGCGGGCGGCCTCCTGCGGGTTTTAATCGAGCCCCAGCCCGGCATCATAAGTTTAGACGAGCATTCGCTGGCCCATGGCATCCCCCGGGGCAGCGGCACGTTCATACCATTTCACCGCTTCGGCCAGGTCAGGTGCAACCCCGTTCCCGTCGGCAAAATGCCGTCCGAGGTAAGCCTGCGCCCGGGCATACCCCTTTTCGGCTGCCATCCGGTAGAGCCGAACTGCCGCCGCCGGTTGCCCGTCCCGGGCATGAAGGCCGCCGCGTTGCAGCATGGCCGGCGGATGATCCAGCTCGATGGCCCGATCCAGCCTTTTTAGCCCTTCGACTGTATTTCTCGTCATCCCTCGACCGTCAAGATACAGAAGGCTGGGGGCGAATGCCGCATCACCGTTACCGGCGTGCGCGGATTCCCGCACGGTCGGCAGGCCTTCGGCAATTTCTTCAGCGGCCGCGCGCGCGAGTTAGATGACGACCGAGATACCAGGCGGCGTCCAGATCGCCGAGGCCGCGAGATCAATCCGACCACGCCAAAGCGCTCCGCATATTCCGGGCGACGCCGGTACCGTTCGCGTACATGAGCCCCAGTTGATTCATTGCCGGCCCATAGCTGTACTCCACTGCCATAAGCCACAGGCGGCGCGCGTGATCGTGATCCCGGTCGACGCCACGTCCTTCGGCATAGAGGATGGTAAGATTGTTGAGGGGGCCCGGGTCGTTTGCCGCAACCGCCTTGCGATACCAGTTGATCGCCTTGTCGATGTCCTGTGGCACACCGATGCCGTGGTCATAGGCGTATCCGACGGCACTTATCGCACGGGATACCCTTGGTCAGCCGCAAGACGAAACAACCGCATTGCGGCGGCGGTATCCCGAACCACGCCCCTTCCCTCCCGATAAAGCATCCCGACGGAAAACTACGCCTCGGCATCTCCATTCTCCAGCGGTTTGCGAAGCAACTTCAGGGCCGTCTGATATTCACGCTTACCATATGCCGCCACCCCGGCATCCAGTTCCGTGATCCGTTCCTGCCAAGTCAAACCCGGGTTGGGTCTACGCGACAGGTGCAGCGTGTAATACGGCATGTGCAAAGCGCCACGATACAACCGGAAAGTGGCACCCATACCGATGTTCAGACGATCATAGAACTCGTACGGGACTGAAATTGAACTCGCGGTCGATCGCGCGCCCCAAGGACCAAGTTCCACCCAATATGTGGCTAATGAATGCCGCGACCCAGGAGTGTAGCGTTTGTCCTGAACGGTTACCGGGAAAACCTGCGCCTCAGATGTATCGAATCTGGAATTGTTCATCAGGGTCAGACCGAACCCATAGGGAAGCATCAGGACGAACAGAACCGCGACCCCGGAGACGGCCCCGGAGGATCTGCGATAGGCGACGAGAGAAATCACTGCGATTAGCAGCGCAATAGCAGCGGCCGCGGCGACCGGCATCCCCGAACCTCCAAGCTGCATATCCGCATCAGCGCGCCAGGCGAGGGCAATGCCAGGCAGAATGAAAAGATAGAACAATGTATGGCGGGTCCCGTCGCCTCTGATGTCCAACCGAAAATTTGCCGGCCATACGATCATCATCATCACGGCGAGTATCGACGCAGCGGCAAGAATAATAATGAGCGCGTCTGAGGGATCGGGAAGAAAAATCCCAAACACCACGAAAAACGCCCCAGCGATATTCAGCGCCATTGCGGCACCACCGGCCCATGAATTCGAGACAGCGTTTTCTTCGTTATCGGGGCCCCGGCCTAAGTCCCGAGATAGGTTTGTCTGTGACCGTTCTTCGCCGGCTTCATTCAGATCACGCAATGACAGCAACCAATCTTCGAAGAAATGGTCTCGCTGCATATATCTTGAGATTTTGATCGCTTTGTCGCGCGATTCTGAAGGGACCAGCGTGATCGTCGCGTTGCCGAAAAAGCGCTCTTTCAGCCTGTAGCCCACAATCTCATATTTGAAGAGTTCCCGGCGAGCAATCGTCGTACGCAATTCGATCGAATTTCGGGCCAGGGTTATCTCCGGGGGGAACAACGAGCGATACACCAGGAACACACCTCCCGCTGCGACCACCCCGAAGAAGAGTAAATCGACTGCGTCGGGCGGTGTGAATTCCAGCTAGAACTTCAGACCTTTAGCGCCGACTCCCATAATCAGGACTGCAATTTCCAGCATGAATGCCCTCACGCCGAACATCATGCGATAGGTCCGTGGAAAAAGCGGTCCGGTCATCATACCGGCTGCTCAATCATCGATATAGACGATCACAGCCTATCGCAGGCGCTTCCTAATCCGGCTGTTTCGATGGCTGTGCGGAATTGAACGCATCAAGCTTCATGCACGCATCGAAGATGCGCATGATCGTCGGATAGCGGGTCATGTCACATTCCAGGCGCTGGGCATTAAACACCTGCGGCACAATGCAGATATCGACCAGACCGGAGGTGTCGCCATGGCTGAACGTGCCGGTCGCGCTGTCAGTCGCCAAGAGGGCTTCGAGCGCATTGAACCCTTCATAGATCCAGTGCTGATACCAGGTGACGTTCACGGCATCCTTGTCGGCGCCCATTTCGTTGGCCAGAAATTTGAGAATCGCTAGGTTGTTCAGCGGATGGATATCGCAGGCGATAATATCGGCAAGACCGCGCACCCGTGCCCGGGCAGCGGGGCCGGCCGGCAGGAAGGCCGGTTCGGGATGTGTCTCTTCAAGATATTCAAGGATCGCCATCGACTGAATCAGCGTGTTATCGCCGTCGATTAGGGTCGGGACCCGCCCCTGCGGATTGACCTTGGCGTAGTCGCTCCCGAACTGATCGCCGTCGGGCAAGCTGACATTGATATGCTCCCACGCGATCCCTTTCAGGTTGAGAGCAATCCGGACCCGGAAGGCGGCGGATGAGCGCGAAAAACCATATAACTTCATGTCGATTCCTATAAATATGTCGGGGCAGTTTACGGTCTTGGCAACGACCGATCCAGTTTTTCAACCGATTTAGATGCCGAATTCAGATGTAGTATTCGCTCAGCGGTGGGAAGCCGTTGAATCCGACAGATGCATAGGTCGCCGTATAGGCGCCGGTGCTCAGAATTTCGATCTTGTCGCCGTCGGTCAGCGCGAGTGGCAACGAATAGCCCGCCGCATCGTAGAGCACATCAACCTCGTCACAGGTCGGCCCGGCAAGCACCACCGGCCCGGTCGGCCCGCCGTCATGCGGCGTCGTGATGCGGTACTGAATTGCTTCCTCGAATGTTTCAGGCAGTCCACCGAACTTGCCGACATCAAGAAACACCCAGCGTCGGTCCGGTTCGCGCGATTTCTCGGCGACCAACACGATCTCGGTCTGCAGTATTCCCGCATCTCCGGCGATGCTGCGCCCGGGCTCTGCGATGATGCGTGGCGGGCGGTTACCGAAATGTTTCACAACGGATGCCCGGATCGCCTCGCCGTAGTTTTCCACTGGCTCGATTTCCTGCCGGTAATTTGCCGGGAAGCCGCCCCCTATATTCATGAGTTCAAGCTCGATTCCGCGCGCGCCCAGTTCGGAAAATACCATCGCGGCGCGTTCGAGCGCGACGTCCCACTGCCCAAGCCGGCGCTGTTGCGAGCCCACATGAAACGACACACCCGCAGGATGAAGGCCGTCTTCCGCCGCCTGGCACAAGAGTTCGATCGCGAGGTCCGGCTCGCACCCGAACTTGCGGGATAGCGGCCAGTCCGCGCCGGCACCATCCATAAAGATGCGGCAAAAGACGCTCGCGCCGGGGGCATGCGTTTTAAGTTTCGCCAGTTCGGCGCGACTGTCAAAAGCAAATAGCCTGATACCATGCTCGAACGCCTGGGCGATATCGCGTGCCTTCTTGATCGTGTTGCCATAGGCAATCCGGTCGGGTGAGGCTCCGATATCGAGACAGGTTTCGATCTCGTAGATGCTCGCGCTATCGAAATACGCGCCGAGCGGCAACAGCGTGGTCAGAACTTCCTTGGCCGGGTTTGCCTTGACCGCATAGAAAATGTCGGCCTGTGGCAGCGCCCGCGCGAGATCATGATAATTTCTGGCCACAACATCCAGATCGACGACAAGGCACGGTGTTTCCGGCCGGTGTACTTCCAGGAATTTTCTGATTTTCTGTGTCATGGCGGCGGGTGTAGACCCGTCGGGCAGTCAAAGCAAAAAGATTTTTCGGGCTCAGAGGCCGCCCTGAAGGAACATAAGACCGTACATCGCACCACCGGCGGCAGCCGCGATCAGGATCAGGATCAGGCGAACCGGACTGGCCTTCATCTTGATTTTCCGCTTCCGTGCGACCTTTTTGCGCTGAACATCGGTGCTCTTGCGCTTTTTGGAGGGCCTTACCCTTATTCTGGCGGTTTTCCTTGGATTTACGCAGCTGCTCTGCATTGGCTGCGGCGATCTTGCTGCCCCGGAAAATCGTGCGGGTTTTCGTTTCCTGCGTGGATTCGACGTAAATCTCTTCGACGACGCGAATACTGGTACAGCGGCCGCTCTCGTCCATGCGCTGCGCTTCGAACATGGCAAGATCGCTATCGTCAAAGACGGTATCGATCTTCCATTTACCGCTCTGGTAAGTGTGCATTTCGAATGCTTTCATATCAGACCTGGCGTTCTCCGGCGTCCTGAATTCAGACCTAACCGTTCGGAACTTCGCAGCAGTTCGCTGCGCCGAAAAGTCCTGAAACGAATGTGCCATCGTCGCTCATCGGCAGGATGATGCTGCGATAAAGCACCTTCATGCCGTCATATTTGATAAATTCGCCGCCGCGGGAGATGGGTACGCCACGGTCGATAATTTCATGATAATAGGACGCCGCATGCTCGATCAGCGATCCGGCAGGCACATCGGACAGCGCGCAGTCGCGGACGGCCGGAGGCAGATATTTCTGGAACTCGCTGCCGACCGTGCGGACGACGGGGTTCTCTTCGCGCCCGACAATATCGAGAACGAAGCTGAAATCCCAGAGTTCAGACATTCGCGCGGGATCAACCTGGGCGAAAGAAGGATAGTCTGCGTCGCCGCGCCAGTCCCGCCAGTGTGTAAGAAGCCGGAGCACCATCCGGCGCTCAATGCCCTGAGGCGCCTCAACGGGCGGAGTAGATGTACTTTGCGTGTCCATGCACCGGGTCGTGCACTATTGAGGTTAATTTCCTGTAAAATTGTGGATAACCCCAGAGGACGCCAGTTCGCGGGCCATAGGCGCACAGGGCACCGGTGCTGCCTGCATCCCGGCGCCCGGTTCGCCGATGGCGAATCAAAGCCCCTGACAGCGCTGAATTCAGGGCTCTCGGGGCTATTGCGCAATCGATTCGTGATAGGGTATGGCTAAGGCATCACTGTCCGTTATCAGAGAGATCATTTGTCCGACCCCGTCCGAATACTGGTCCTGAACGGCCCCAACCTGAATATGCTCGGGGTCCGCGAGCCAGAAATCTATGGCAGCAAGAGTCTTGACGACATCCGAGCGGATTGCGACTCACATGCGGCTACTGCAGGCGTCGCGCTGGATTTCCGCCAAAGCAACAGCGAATCCGACCTGATCGACTGGATCCAGCAGGCACGCGGTACAGCCGACGGAATTATTATCAACCCGGCGGCATTCACGCACACGTCGGTCGCCATTCTCGATGCCCTGGTTCTGACCGAGCTTCCGGTCGTGGAGATCCATATTTCAAACATCTTCCGCCGGGAAAGTTTCCGGCAGCACTCCTACGTGTCCGCAGGCGCGACTGGGATTATTTCCGGTTTTGGCGCGCACGGATACCTGCTGGCAATCGATGCAATGGTCGAACTGACCGCATCCAACAAGGACGCCTGATGGCTAACAAATTCGATGTCGACCCCGATCTTGTCCGCAAGCTTGCCGAATTGCTGGGTGAAACTGGTCTGAGCGAGATCGAATATGAGAGCACCGGGCGCAGGATCCGGGTCGCCCGCCAGATCGGGGGTGCAGCGGTGGTATCCGTCGGCGCGGCGGCGTCTGCCGCAACATCGAAAGCGTCCGATGCCGGCGACGCACCGGCACAACGAAAAGGGACGCCGGTCCTGTCACCGATGGTGGGCACGGTGTTCGCATCTCCCGAGCCCAGTGCGGAGCCATTCATTCGCGTCGGCGACACCATAACCGAAGGCCAGACCGTGATGCTGATCGAGGCGATGAAGACCTATAATCCGGTCCGCGCCACCGCCAGCGGCAGGGTCGTACAAATTCTCGTCGGAGATTCGACCCCGGTCGAATTCGGCGAAGAACTCCTTCTGGTCGAATAGCGCCCCGTTAGGGCCCGGACCGGCATTGAAAATGTTCGAAAAAGTTCTTATCGCAAATCGCGGCGAAATCGCCCTTCGCATCCATCGCGCGTGCAAGGAGATGGGCATCTCGACGGTCGCGGTCCATTCGACCGCGGATGCCGATGCCATGCATGTCCGTCTCGCGGATGAAAGCGTCTGTTTGGGCCCGCCGGATGCAAAGGAAAGCTATCTTAATATTCCGGCTATCGTGTCGGCAGCCACCATCACGGGGGCGGACGCGGTGCATCCCGGATATGGTTTCCTGTCTGAAGAGGCCAGTTTCGCGTCGATCCTCAAAGAGCATGGCTTCACCTTTATCGGGCCAAGCGCCGAGCATATCGCCCTGATGGGCGACAAGGTCGCCGCGAAACAGGCGGTCGCGGAAAATGGTGTCCCGGTTGTGCCCGGGTCTGCCGGTGCCATCGAGACGGCAAGCAAGGCGCGCAGCGCCGCCGATGAGATCGGCTACCCAGTCCTGATCAAGGCCTCTGGCGGCGGTGGCGGTCGTGGCATGCAGATCGTGCGGAACGCCAACGAGGTAGAAGCGGCCTACACGATGGCCCGAACCGAGGCCAAGGCAAGCTTCCGCAACGATACCGTTTACATGGAAAAGTTCCTCGAAAAACCGCGCCATATTGAGGTCCAGGTTTTTGCCGACGGTCAGGGCGGCGCCGTGCATATGGGTGAGCGCGACTGTTCGCTGCAACGCCGCCATCAGAAAGTACTCGAAGAAGCCCGCTCTCCGGCCTTGGACGACGAGCAGCGCGAAAAGATCGGCAAGATCGCCGCCGATGCCGTGCGCCGTATCGGCTATGCCAATGCCGGAACGATCGAGTTCCTGTTCGAGGATGGCGAGTTCTATTTTATCGAGATGAATACCCGCCTGCAGGTCGAACATCCGGTGACCGAGATGATCACCGGCATCGACATGGTACGCGAACAGATCCGCGTCGCATCGGGCTTGCCGCTGTCCTTCACACAGGAAGACATCACGTTCCAGGGCCACGCCATCGAATGCCGGATCACGGCGGAACACCCTGAGACCTTCGTGCCGTCACCGGGCCTTGTCACCGATTATCACCCGCCGGGCGGGCTTTCGGTCCGCGTGGATTCAGGCTTGTATGCCGGATATACCATCCCGCCCTATTACGACAGCCTGATCGCCAAGCTGGTTGTGCATGGCCGCGACCGCAATGAATGCCTGATGCGGCTTCGGCGTTCGCTGGAGGAATACGTGATTGGCGGGATAGAAACCACGATTCCGCTCCATGCAAAAATTATTGAAAATTCTGATTTCATAAACGGTGATTATGATATCCATTGGCTGGAACGCTTCGTCGCGGAAGAAATCGCGAACAACTGACGAAGCACCTCAACGACCGGGATACTCCGCGGCCAATGAGCAAGCTGACGCCTGAAATACTGTTACGCGCCTATGCGGTCGGCCTGTTTCCGATGGCGGAGCGCCGCGATGATCCGACACTTTTCTGGATCGACCCGGAAAAGCGCGGAATTCTTCCGCTGGACGGCTTCCACGTATCGCGCCGTCTGCGCCGCACCGTGCGCAGCGGATTATATGAAGTCCGTTGCGATACCGTCTTTACCGACGTCGTCCGGTCCTGCGCGGCGCCCGGCCCCGATCGCGACGACACCTGGATCAACGACGAAATCGTCGCACTCTACGGCGACCTGCACGAACTTGGCCGGGCACATTGCGTGGAGACATGGCAGGACGGCGAGATTGTCGGCGGCCTGTACGGCGTATCTCTGGGCGCAGCATTCTTTGGCGAAAGCATGTTCAGCCGCGCACGGGACGCCAGCAAAGTGGCCCTCGTTCACCTGGTGGCCCGGCTTATAAAGAGCGGCTATACGCTACTGGATACGCAGTTCGTCACCGACCACCTGACCCAGTTCGGCGTCGTCGAACTGCCGCGGGCGGGATACCGCCAGATACTGTCAGACGCGTTGGACACCTCCGCCACGTTCGACCCTGAGCTTTCTCAGTCGGAACTGGACGCCTTTTTGCAGTCGATCACCCAGACATCATAGACCGGGTGCTCCATCGACGAGACCGCGGGCGAAGACGCGAACATCCAGCCGGCGAATAGATCCACCGACCTTTCGCCGGAACGTCTTTCGCGGATTTCGAGATAGGCAGTCGATTCCGGTGTTTCTTCGGGCGGCCGTTTGCTGCAGCGTTTAACGGTAATATCCAGCGTCCCGAAACGCACTGCCTGATCAATCGGCGCTTCGATGGTCGATACACGCGCGGTGATTTTGTTGAGTCCCTGAAGGACGGCGGTCTGTTGCGCCATGGCCGGCACTGCCGCCAACGGCATCCCGACAAGCGCACCAACAAAGACGGATAAGCATTTCAACGCAATACCGGAACGGAACAAACGGGCTTGTGGATTTTGGACGAACATCTTGCGGAACATGTGGCTGCGGGGGCTATTTCTTCTCGTCGCCGTTGCTTGTCTGGCTGAAGATCATCTGGCCGACCAGGCCCATCAGGTCGACAGAACCCTGCGTCGTCAGGATTTCGCCGCCGGGCGGCAGCATGTCATCGGAACCGCCGGGAGAAAGTGCCAGGAATTTGTCCCCCAGCAAGCCGTCGGATGACACGGCAATCGACGTGTCATCAGGCACCTTTATTTCAGTGCTGATGTTCATCTTCACGACCGCGAAATAGGTTTTTCCGTCAAGCACGGAGGAAGTCACCGTGCCGATCTTGATACCGCTCATCCGAACATCGGAGCCGGCATCGACGCCGTCTATGCGATCAAACTTCGCCTGGATCTCATAGCCCTCGACGGTACCGATCCCAGCCTTGCTATAGGCAAAGAAAACAAAGAATCCTGCGACCGCCAGAACGACCGCACCCATCACGGTTTCGATAAGGTTTTTACGCATCTGCCATATATCCCTAATTTTGGCGCTGATTTTTGGCGAATATATTCCTGGTGCCGGCCAACGTAGCAGCGGAAGCGATCAGGAAGGCTGCCACGGTTCGTAATCGCCCGTGGCCGCATCGCGCGCGCCGCCCTTGAGGACATGCCCCGGGGGACGGTACGCATTCGCCGTGCCTGTCATATTGGGGACGTGGTCTGTTTGCCAGTCCCAGCGTTTTGCGGACTCGTCGGTCGGCACCGCGTCGGTTGTGCGGTGCAGCCACGAATGCCATGCGGGCGGCACCCGGGATGCCTCAACCTTACCGTTATAGACGACCCAGCGGCGCTCCTTCGCACCCGGCGGGGTGCGTTTCCCACGGTAATAACTGTTACCCTGCGTATCGGTTCCCACCTGCGCGCCGTTCAGCATGGTGAAAAGTTTTGTGCCAATGCTCATCTCTGCCTCATCCCCGGTCTCGTAGCCGCCCCCAGAAACGGGGGCGCATACCGGTTAAACTTATCTGACCAGTATATCTCAAACCGCTCTGCCGTCGTCCAGTATGTTGTAGAATTTATGCCAAAAGTGTTAACAGATTTTTACCATTCAAACCATTGAAATCGTGGTTAAAAATTCGACACTGGATCGCCTGCGGACGGGGAGGTAGGCTCCGGTCGAACAACGGAGAACAGACATGGCTGGACGTATTGAATCGCGGCTTCAGGAACTTGGGATTACCCTGCCGAAGGCGCCCGTCCCGCAGGCGAACTACGTCCCCTATCGGCGCTCAGGCAATCAGATATTCATCTCAGGACAGGTCTCCGCGACCCCGGAAACCAGCGCCAAGGGTAAGGTCGGCGTCGATCTGACGGTTGAAGAAGGCTATGCGGCGGCGCGGCTCTGCGGTTTGAACATTCTAGCCCAGCTGCATGCGGCGGTCGGCGACGACATCGACCGGGCAAAGGCGATCAAACTTGGCGGCTTCGTCAACGCGCCGGCCGATTTCACCGGCCCGCCTGCCGTTATCAACGGCGCATCGGATCTGATGGTCGAATTATTAGGCGACGACGCCGGAAAACATTCGCGGTTCGCGGTCGCGGTGGCATCGCTCCCCGGTGGTGCAGCCGTCGAAGTAGACGCCATTTTCGAGATCAAATAACGATGCCGGACGGCGGCGAAGAGATCACCGTGAAAGTAATTTCGTCGCTCGACGAGGTCTCGGCGGCACACTGGGATGCCTGTGCGGGGATTGAGAACCCGTTCGTCTCCCACACCTTTCTCAAAGCGCTGGAGGATTCACAGGCCGCCACCGGGGAGACCGGGTGGCTGCCGCAGCATATCGTTATCGAGGATGAAAAAGGCCTCGCCGGCTGTGCACCCTGTTATCTCAAAAACCATTCCCACGGCGAATACGTGTTCGACTGGGGCTGGGCCGACGCGTATGAGCGCGCGGGCGGACAGTATTACCCAAAGCTGCAGGTCTCGGTGCCGTTTTCGCCTGTCACCGGCCCGCGTCTTCTGGTCCGCGACGGCGACGATAAACCGCATACCCGCCAGCTGCTGGCCGCAGGCCTGCTGGAACTCGCCAAACAGCAGAAAGTCTCGTCGCTGCACATCACCTTCCCGCAGGAAGATGAATGGACTGAGCTCGGCGAGATGGGCCTGCTTCAGCGCCACGGCCAGCAGTTCCACTGGCAGAATGACGGCTACGAGACATTCGACGATTTCCTCGATACGCTGAATTCCCGCAAGCGCAAGATGATCCGTAAGGAACGCGCGGCGGCAAATGCCGCGGTCGATATTCAGGTGCTGACCGGCGATGATATTCGCCCCGAACACATGGAAGCGTTCTACGGCTTCTATCTGAACACCGTCGACCGCAAGTGGGCGCATGCGTACCTGAACTACGAATTCTTCCAGCTCCTGCGTGAGCGCATGGCCGATAATGTTGTTCTGGTCATCGCCAGCCATGACGGCGATTACGTCGCCGGCGCGCTCAACATGCGCGGCCCCGACATGTTGTGGGGCCGCAACTGGGGCTGCGTCGACAATTTCAAAATGCTCTATTTCGAAGCCTGCTTTTATCGCGGTATCGAATTCGCGATAGAAAACGGCCTGTCCAAGGTCGAGGCCGGCGCGCAAGGGCCGCACAAGATCAGCCGCGGCTACCTGCCATCCACGACATACAGCGCCCACTGGATCCGCGATGAAGGCTTCCGGGGCGCGGTCGCTGATTTCGTCGAACGCGAACGCCGGGGCATCAAACACGAAATGGAATCGCTGAGCGAATTGTCGCCCTTCAAGCGATCGAACGTGTCTCCCTGACCGAGCTTCCCCGACGAGGATCTGAACAATGACTGCCATCGACGACGTCGCCTATCGCACGATTGACGGGATCACCCTGCTCGCCCGCCTCTACCGGCCGGATACAGATGAGCCGATCAAATGGATGATCGATGTCCATGGCGGCGCCTGGAGATCAGGCGACCGGCTTAACAACACCGTCATCCACGAAGACCTCGCGGCGCACGGCGTCGGTGTCTGCGCGCTGGATTTTCGGCTGTCGGACGAGGCGCAGTATCCGGCGATGGTCGACGATGTGAATTACGCCATCCGCTGGTTCAAGGCGCAGGCCGAAACACTGGATGTCGAGATGTCGATGCTGGGTGCGCTCGGCTCTTCCAGCGGGGCGCAGCAGATAGGTCTTGTCGCCCTTTGTCCGGCGGCGTCGCGCTGGACAACGCTGGACCCCGAACTGACGATGGTCGATGCAAGCGTCGATTTCTTCGTGGCCGCCTGGCCCATCCTCGACCCGCTCGCGCGCTACCGCATGGTGCAGGAAGCCAGCAACGAGCGCCTCGTCGCCGCCCACGACGCCTGCTTCTCAACAGAAGACGACATGACCGAGGGCAATCCCTATCTACTGCTCGAACGCGGGGAGGCCACCCATACCCCACCGATGACCATCATCCAGGGCACGGCAGACGCCAACGTGGCCCACACCCTGCAGGACAAGTTCGCCGATCTGTACCGCGCGAAGGGCGGCGAAGTGGAGGTCCACAAATTCGACGGCCAGCCGCATACCTTTGTGACCGCCGATGCGGATACGGAGGCGTCGAAAGAGGCGATCGTCAAAATTCGTGAATTTGTGCTGCGGGTTTGATTTTTCGACACCCGCAGCAGAATAAGGGCGAAAGCTCGTCCTGATCTGCCGCAAACGCAAATGTATAAAACAACCCCATGCACCCATAGGGGCGGAATGACGCTGTCGGGTCTCACGGCCGCGTCGGCCGGCCCCGTATCGCGAATCCACCGCGCCGATTTCG
>MEHZ011569979.1_pt1 | contig 18358 bp, 5 predicted proteins | sample 897221 | NCBI WGS metagenome assembly MEHZ01 (sample SAMN05514161, study PRJNA337945) | marine metagenome | isolation source: marine surface water | place: Arctic Ocean | collected 2007-12-13
CTCCCGGCGGGAGATCCGTTTGCCGTGGGCCTGCGGTCAAGCAAGGTTTAGAAGAAATGACACCAGCCACTTTTTCACTTAAGATGTCTTAAGGTTGCTTGAAGGTACACTAACTCCTGTGCAGAGTCGATCGCAAAGTCAGTGAAGCCGATCGGTGTTTTCAAACCCGTTTGCAATTCCCGCTAGCCAATCCACAATCATGTCCGCTGCATGGATCCCTCCCGCGGGTACGCACGATGCCATTGCAGCCGCCCGCGGACCCGGGGTTGCTCGTGCGCCCGCGGTCCGTGCACGACGGGCTCTGTTTCGTCCACGAGGTCCGGCAGGAGGAGCCGCGGTCGCGCGAGGCCAACCTGCACATGATCGACATGCTGCTCAAGACGACGTGCATCAGCACGGCATCGACCTCGTCGCCCCCGCACGTGCCGTCGCCGGTCGCCCTGCGTCGGCTCAGCATCGACCCGATACCGGCGTTTGGCCGATCGCACACGGTGCACACAAAGCCGTTGTTTGCGCAAGTCAACGCCGATTGCCTGCGCGTGCCGTCGGCTCAGCTCGGCGACTGGCAACGCGACCGTGTCGAGCGCTTCCTCGAACGCCAGTGGAAACGCGAGCAGGATGCTGAGGAGCTCACTCCCCCTCAGAAGCTGATGGGCCTGCGTACCCGCCCCGAGTCAAAGCGCGGCAAGCCACCCAATGCGCCACTGCCGCCTGCTGCTGCAGGCATGTGGACCGCCAACACCCACGTCCGTCGCGAGCTCGCGCTTTGACAAAGCTCGCGCTTTGACAATTTTCCTGCTCTCCATGCTACAATTTTGCCCCAAGCGATACTACTACTCTCCATGTCGATGTTCTGTTCGGTTCACTTTTTGCGCAAGGTCGTACGTGTATGTTCGTTTGTTTGTCTGTCATTGCTCAAGGTTACTAGTTGTTTTCACTCACCGCCGTGCAAACCCGACCGCGCCCCATCCCGACGGGTGCACATGAATCGACGGCGCCATCTTGACGCCGCGCGGCAGCAGCTGCCGCGCCAGCTCCTCGCCAATTTCGAGGTCGGTCAGCCCATTGCCGGCATCCATGGCCAGACGGCGCGCCGCGTTGGAGTCGAGGTTTTCAAAGTCGGGCATGCCCGTGCGCGTCGCGTACAGCACGCCCGCGCGCACCAGCTTGTCGAGCGCCATGCGCGCCTGGTATGCGTTGGTCTGGATGGCCTGCTGCGACACGTACAGCGCCGAGGTGCCAGTCGCCGAGCGTGCCTGCACCAGCACGTGGCCGGCAAACTCGGCAAACCGCGTCGTCAGCGCCGTGCACCCGCCCTCGACGAGCTCCCACAAGGAGATGCGACGAAGCACGCGGCGCATGCCGAGCTCGACGTTGAGCCGCTCGTGCGCGACGCGGATGGCCGCGATGGCATCCGTGCGCATGCTCACGTAGTAGCAGTTGGCCGGGTGCGACAGCTCGGTCAGCGAGGCGCTCGCCGACCCAGACTGTGTCAGCGTCGTTTCCAGCGACTCCTGGAGCTGGTTGCCGACGTTGGCCAGGCTCTGCAGCAGGTCGACCAGCTTGGTCTCCTGGTTGGCCGGGCTGGACGGATCCTTGAGGTGCCGCACGGCCACGTTGGCCTCGAAGAACGGCCGACCGCTCTCGCCGCTGGCGAGGTCGTTCAGCTGCTTGCGTGCGGCGCCGTCGATGACGACCAGATCGTTGGCGCCATTCTTGTCCATGGTCAGCTTGGACTCGCGCACCATGCTGCCGACGACCGTCTCGACAATTTTGGCCTGCATGTCGCTGACGCGCTTGGCGATGGCGACGCGCTGGTCCTGGATGGCCTTGGTCGCCTTGAGCGTCGCCTCGTCGGCCATCGTGATGACCTCGTTGACGTCGCCGCCGACGCACCCCGACACGAGCCGCACAAATACCCAGAGCCGGTCCTGCGAGATGGCCACGTTGCGTCGAAACTCGCTCCAGAGCGCGTCGCGGCGGTGGGTTGCGCTGAAAAACGTGCCAGGGACGTCGCCGGCCGCGGCGGCGCTCAGGAAGTTCTTGATGGCCCCATGCTGGTCGCCGTACATTGCGTCCAGGTGCACGATGGCGCGGTTTACGATGCGCAGCCACACGGCCACCGAAAAGTCGCCGGACTGCACGCGCTGGCAGGCGTAGGCGTCGAGGCGCACCCCCGTCTCCGACGTGGCCCGTGACGGCGCGGGCCGAAATGCCAGCTCGGATGCCGGCGGCGCAACGTACAGGCTGGCGTCCGTGACGGCGGCGCGACGCAGCGCGTTGCGCAGCTGCGCGGTCGGCACGTGCGTCTTCTCCATGGCCACGGCGAGCGCGGTCGCAGCGCCCATGGGGGCCTCCTCGCTGGTGTCGAGCTTGACCTCGTTTGCGTCCACCGACGCGACGCCGTGGTCGACGGGAAAGGACAGCACGCCACGCACCACCGCGCACGGTCGCGTCACGAGCGGCGTCGCCGTGCCCAGCAGATGCGGCTCGTCGTCGTACTGCGCCGCCTCGATCAAGCCGTAGAGCTCCTCGAGCTGGCGCAGCTTGAGCGCCGCCGCCGCGCCAGCGAGCGCGCATTGGATGCCACTGTCGCCCTCCGCCTCGGCCTGCGCCTGCGCCTGCGCGCAGCGCGCGACGGCGTGCTCGAGGATGGCCGTGCGTGCCATCGCGCCGGCACGGCTCCCTGTCGGCATCCATCGCACGGCGTGCGGCATCTCGACGCCGGCGCGGGAGTCGCCAATGGACGCGGCTGTCTTGCCAACCATGGCAAAGTTGTCGTCCAGCGCGTGCAGGGCACGCAGGCGCGTCGACGCGGCAACCGGCGCCCGAGCGCCCGTGCTGCCGCGACGCGCGAGCGCCCGACGCACCTCCTCGGACGTGGGATCGGGCGTGGTCTCCAGCAGCAGACGCACGGCCGGCATGCACCGCGCCAGCGCCTCCGTGTCGGGCAGCTCGTACTTGAGCACCGCGTCCAGCTCGCAGTCGGGCGACGCCCGTTCGGTCGGCGCCCGTTGCCCCACCAGGCCGCGCGACACGACGATGCGCATCGCGAGGTCGTCCTCGTAGCTCGCCTCCGTGTTTTCACTCGCAAGCGCACCGAGAAAGGAAAACCCCGCGTTCAGGATCTGGCCGCCGTAACGAATCGCCGCGGATCCGCTGGACGTCACGGCATCGTACACCATCTTCTCCACCTCTCCCCGCACCAGTTCTCGAGGTCGCGGTTGCGGCTGCGCCTGCCTCCTCCTCTCCGCTCGCTCCCGCAACACCCTCGTCACGACCTTGGCCGCCGCCGCTCGAGAAGCGTTTCCGAGCGCACCGCTCTGGCTCGCCCGGACATCCAGCAGCGCACCCGGAAGGACGAGTGCCGGGCGTTCCTTTTCAAAGAGTGCTCCCGACAACTCGTCCACAATGGGTCCCAGGCCCTGCCTGCTCAGCACCCCCAGCCCCACCATCGCCTCGTCAGACGTGTCCTCGCCGGCAATCTTGGTCAGGAGGTTGGGCGACAGGCGCAACGAGAAGGCGGCCGGCACGGTCTGTGCAAACACATCCGGCGGCATGGTGTAGTTGCGCGGTTCGGCAGCCGACACGAGTCTCGGCACTGCCATCGGCAACGGCGGCGGCGGAGCGGGCAGGTCCGGTTCGGGAAGCAGCAACGAGGGCTCCGACTGGTCCTGCAGCGCGAGTCGCCTCGGCAACTCGCGCTCCAGGAAACTCCTCGCACGACCGCCATCCGCCAGGTACCGGTCGTGCTGGAACCGCATCTCCCGAAAGGTGGCCAGCTTGCCAGTGTCCACGGAGCTGTTGACCACCATCATCAGCGGCACGTGCTGCAGTGCGATTTCCGTATAGTTGCCCAGGTGCGTGCTGTTGGCAACCTTGCGGTAGCTCTGGGCCGTCCCAAACCGCGCGACCCTGCCTCCGGCCATCCTCTCGACGACCTCAAACGTGTTGTCCGCGGCAGCCAGGCTCACGATGGCCGCGCACCCTGCTGTGCGGTGCTCGTCGCTCGACAGCGAGAGCACGTCGATGGGCGTGCTCATGTCTTTGGCGTTTCGGTCGAGCAGCTGCACGGCGTCGTCGTCGCCGTCCTCTGCCGCTTGCTGCAACGCCGTCGGCAAAGCCCGGATGCTCGTCGGGAGGGTCGAGCCGGCAAACGTGCCCGCGACGCTGTCGACCAAGGATCCGCCGATCTTGGCCTGCTTGGCCGCCTCGAGCCCCACGATGCCGGTCACCACGGACGACGGCGCGACCATGCCAAAGTCGTCCAAGAAGTAGCGAACGCCGGCAATCGTCTCCTCGTTGATGGTCCGGTTTGGAAAGGCTGGGAGCGGCTCGCCACCACTGGCGACTTCCTGAATCACGCCGGCAGCCACGACGCCGGCTCCGGCGACGGCGACCGTCGCCGCCGCCACCTTGGCCGCCGCAGAAAAGCCGCCCACCGCCGCCGCCAGTCGGTTGGCCGCGACGGGCTCGGTCGCCGCGGCCTCGCTGGCCGCCGCGTTGGCCGCAGGCGACTTTGGCGCAGCCGCGTCCGCGTTCTTGCCAGCGAAGACGCCCGCGGCACGACTGATCATCCCGCCAAGCCACGCGGCCTTCGAACTGAAGAAGCCCTGTTCCACCTGCATGGCCGCTCCGAGCGGCGAGCCCTTGAGGTTCAGAAACAGGTGCGGAAACGTTGTGTTTTCCAGAAACTGGAGCTCCCACCGACGTTCCTGCTCGCTGTCATTGGGCAGATTGAACAGATAGTTCAGCACCTCGCCCACTCGCGTCTCGCCCTCCTCGGCATTCTGCACAAACTGAAGGGCCTCGGCCGTGAGCGGCACGAAGACGCCCTGCGTGTCCGCCTCGGCGCAGAGGGGCATGTGCAGGATCAGTGGCTTCGTGCCGCGCTTCTCCAGCGTGGCGCTGTCGCTGCGCTTGTACAGGCCCCACGCTCGGAGGGTGTTGCACACCATCTTTGTCGCCTCGGCGTAGATCCGGTTCCTAAACCCGGGCACGTTGTTGCGCAGCGCGTCACCAAGCGCCTTGCACACGGCCTGATCCCTCGGACTCACGGCCTTCTCCAGGCCCGACGTGGCGATGACGGCGCGCGTCGAGTACACCTCGACGAGCGCGTAGTCGTCGATTTGCTCGTTCAGAATCCGCCGCATCGACTGCGTACCGAGCTTCTTGGCAATCTCGCGCGCTTGCGCGAGCCGTTCTTCCTCGTCGCTTCCGGCGGTGAGCTCGGCAATCCAGTTGCCCATGGCCACCTTCCACTCCGCCGCGAGCGGGTCCGCCTGGCTGTACAGCAGATTGTCGAGCTCCTGCAACCGCTGCCGCTGCGCCTCGTTGGTCGTCGCGACCGCAGTCGTCGCCGTCGCGCTCTCGCGTTGTTGCTTCTCGAGTGCCTCCTTTGCCTTTGTCGCCGCGCTTTGCAGCGCCCGGATGCGCTCGGTGCTCGATTTGTTTTCGGCCCTGGCCTTTGTGAGCTTCTCCTCGCAGTCACGCGCCTTGCGCTCGGCCTCCTGCAGGGCCCGGGCGGTCGTGGCTTGCTGCTGCGCTGCGTCCAGGGCGGCTCGACCGCCGTCGTTGATCTGCGTGCGCAGTCGCTCCATGGCAATCTCCTTGTCGCTCGCTTCGCGCGTGAGGTCCTCGACCCGCTGGGTCAGCTCGAGCACCTGCGCCGCCATGCGCTCCAGGCGACCGGATGCCCTGTCGATTGTCTCGTCCGCCGTGCGCAGCCGTCCTTCGAGCTCGGCCATCCTCTTTGCCGACACAGCCGCCGCGGCGTCGGCGCGCTGCAGTTCCTCCTCTCTGGCTTGCGTGGCGCTCCTGGCGGCGGCCGTGGCCGCCTGTGCGGCGCTCACCGCGTCCTGCAGCGCGTCCCGTTCCGCCGTCAGCGCCGCGACCTCGGCCGACGACGCGCCTCCGGTCGCGGCGAGCTTGGCCTCGCACTCGGCGAGGCTCTTCTCCGCGGCCAACGCTCTGGCACGCGCGGTGGCAGCGGCGGTGGCTGCGTCGCCAAGCGCCTGCTGCGCCGTGGCGCGTTGCTTTTCGGCGTCGGCACGCGCTGCGACCGCGACGTCCCGTGCGTTTTCTGCGTCGCTACGCTCCTGCTCGGCCGTGATTCGGCGTCGTCCCTCGTCGTTCCGAGCGCTCTGTGCGGCCACGAGGTCTGCGTTGCATTGGTCGATTTGCCCTTGCATGATGGCACGCACGGTCTTGGTTGCCACAACGGCCGCCCGAACGTCGGCCTCCAGTTGCGTCTTCTCCTGCTCGAGACTCGCGACCTTGGCTGTTTGTTTCTGCAACGCAACCTGCTGCTGGTTGATCGCGTCCACGATGCCTCCCGCGAGCGTCGCGCCGCCCTGGGCATCGTTGTTGGCCTCAAAGTAGCTCTTGAGCGCGTCCAACACGTCGGACAGGCCGTCCAGGTTTGTTTGGGTCCAGACGGCCTGGGCGGACCAGTCCAAGTCTACCAGCGCGACGACGTCTGCGACACGGCCGAGCCCCAGATTGGCCCGAACCGCGTTGCCAACAGTCGAGATTCCGAGCAGGGCGAGGATGGGCGCGACCAGTTGCTTCAGGACGGCCGGCGCGTCGTTCTTCATGGACTCGCTCTTGTCACGCAGGCCCTGGAGCAACCCCTGCCGAATGCCGTCGACGGCATCGGGCGCGTAGAGCCCGGCCGGCGCGAGCGTCTCGTCGGCGTTGGCATACCCCGGATCGGCAGTGGCCGTCGTCCAGAGCATCGACAGGCCAGTCTGCAGGTAGCACGCGTCGTCGCCGCCCAGCGCAAAGCGACCCTCCAGCACGCGCTCCGCCGCGTTTTTGAAGTTGTTCACGTCGAGCGCCGAGTTGTCCAGAGCCGTGCCGACGCGCTGCTTCTTGTCCGTGCCGTCGAGATCCAGCCCGCGGCGCACGTGCCGGAGGGTGGACGTGACAAACGCCTCGTACTGTTGCTCGGGCGTCACCGTGCCCGCCATGGCGAGAGGGGGGCGACGCCGTGCGTCTGTTGAGAAATCACACCCGCTCTTGGCACTCACACACACACACACACACACGCGTGCTCCTATCACGAGACGCACCACACTCTGTGTTATCCCTGCTGCACGCGCAGCCCTTGCATTTGCGCGAGCACGGCATCCACGACGCAGCCGCTCGGCGCTCCTGGTCCGCCCGCCACCAACGGTCCCAGCCCGAGCGCCGCGAGGTCTTCCGGACTGACGGCGCCGCCGTCGATGTCGTCCTCCTCCTTGCTCTCGTCGTCGCTCGCCGCCGCCGCTGCGGCGGCGGCCTTCTTGCCCTTCTTCTTGGCCTTCTTCTTCTTCTTCTCCGCTGCTGCGCGTATCGGACCGCCCGCTCCGGGCTCCTTGTCGGGCGGTGGGATCTTCCTCTGTTTCCATTTGAACTTGCCGCTGGCCAGCACGTCGCAGTCCCAAAAGTAACCGGGCATCGGCGGCGGCAGCTTGCTGCGCGGAACGCCTTCGCACTTGTCCTCGGGTGAGCCGTAGTAGTAGGGGCCCTGCTCAAAGCCGCGCGACTCGTCGCTGGGACCGCCGCGGCCGCTACCGCGACGACCAGCATCACCACCGCCGCGTCCTCGTCCTTTGCCGCCTTCGGGACCGATCTCGGACCTGAGCCTGGCAATCCACATCCTCTTTCCCGGCTTGTCCTCGATGTCGTCACAGACCCAGTCCTTGTCGATTCCAGGATCGCCCATGGCGTCGCGACGGATTCCGTTGCACAGGTCGCCGGCCCTGTCGTCGGGCGCGGCGTGCGCCAGAAAGTCTTCCGGTCGCATCCGCTGCGACTTGGGACTGAACTCCTCGGCACCCAACAAGGCCGGCACGGCAGCCCGCAGTTCATTGGAGTAGTACCGAAAATTGGCCTCGAGGCGACCCTCGCCCGGGCCCCCCGTGTCGTCCATGACCGTCACGTGCAAGGGCGCTCTGTAGCGAAAGGGCGGCAACGCCAGAATTTGACGACGATGCTCCGCGAGCTCAGCGGCGAGGCGCGACATGTACTCCACGTAGTTGCTCATGTGCGCCTGCCTCGCCACGTTCCGCACGTCCCCGCCGTACAGGTTTGTCGGACCTTCGGGTGTGTTCTCTCGCAACCAGCGACCCCTGATCCATCGGCCCACTTCAAATCCATCGGGGCGCACGTGGCCAAAGTGCTGTCGCACACGAATCGTACTCTCACGATTGAGACCGGTCGTGTCAAAGAGCCCGTCGACGGTGGTGAGCATCTGGTGTGCTCGCTCGTGCCAGTCCAGGTCCGCTCCAAATCGCTCGAGCTGGGCCATGATGTTCGTGAGCGGTCCGATCACCGCATCTCCCAGCTCGTAGGCTCGTGCACACGCGTTGTCCACGTCACCGCGGAGCAGGCCGGCCCATTTGCGATGCAGGTTTCCTTCCAAGCGACCCCCGCTGGGATCGAGCAGGTCGAGCACGCTCTCAAAGTACGCTTTCCACGCTTCGTCCCGTTGCACGCTCGCAAACTGCAGCAGCAGCTGGATACGATCGCGCAGGCGTTTGAGAAACGGTCTGAGGTGGAAGCGTTGCGGGTTGTCGTCGCCAATGGCACGCTCGTCGGCCCTGTTTCCAAAGTAGTCGAGGTACGCCTGACACCGTTGTGGCTTGTATTCCCACGTCCACTCCTTGAAAACGAGGACAATCGCTGCGATCGCAGCGCATGCGAACCCCACCTTGCCGGCCTGCAGCAGGTAGCCCTTTGGGTCGTCGTAGATCTTGTCAAACTGCCTGTTGAGGATGTTCGTGTACTTTGTAGGGTCCTCTCCGTGCTGCGCATACGGGGCGGTGCTCGGGTCGGGTCCGAGGTCTGCTCCGAGCACGTTCTCGGCAATCCAGTTGCCGCCCCGGACAATCGCAGTCCCGCTGTTGTACTGTTCCCGTTTCGCGATGCGTTCGATCACCAGCTTGGTCAGGCTGGGCAAGATCTGACCGCCGATCATCCCGACGCCGAGTGTCGGGACGAGAAGTCCAAGGGCGAGCTTGCCAATGTGCTTGAAGATCAACCGCGGCAGCTCATTGAAAAGCTTCTTCCTTCCGAGCTTGTAGAGCTGCGACCAAAAGTCCCGACCGACGCGCGAGAAGCCCAGCGCTGGCCAGAAGCCAAGCTGCTCGAGCACAAACAGGCGATCCTCGCGCGACGCGGTCTCGGCCTGCGCGCGCGTCTCACCGGTGAGCGAACTGCGATCCGTGAAGACAAACGTCATCCCAGTCTGCATGGGTGCGACCCCCTCTTGCTCGTCCACATCCAACGGGAAGGCGTAGTTGGGAGCATCGTCCATCATCACGACGTCCTCGGTTGTGAACCGCTCCTCCTCGGCTGTGAAGACCTCCACATTCTCGTCGTCGATGCTGGGTCCGACGGTGGCAATGTGCCGATGCGCGAGCTGCACATTGTCGAGGCACGTCCGCACAAACGCCGGCGTCAGCAGCCCCATTTTGCCAAAGAGGATCACGCTCGCTTCCAGTGCCGCGACGTCCGTCCCCCTGTCGGTCCACACGGGAAAGCGATCGCGCCGCACGAGCGGGTAGGTGGCTTCGGCAATCTCGTTGACAAACGTGCGCATGTCTTCCGGCGGAATGACGACAATCGAGGGCACCTCCGGCACGGGTTGCCGTGGCGAATCCGGAGGCACGGTCGCTGGGGTGATCGACCCACCTCTGTCCACGGCGCGTGGCACGTCCGTGTTCAGTGGCAACAACGGCAACGACGGCAACATGACACCCGCAAAAGGACACTCGACCTCGACACTGCACTGCACTACTACGACTCGCAAACGAGGTGCGTTATCGCACACACCTCGCTCAACCGCAACACCTTGCCTTGGCTGGGCTGCAGCGTCGCGTGCAACCTTTGCAACGCGCCAATCATCACATCGCTCTCGGCCCGTCTCTGCTTACGGCTCAGTCCAGCGGGCCACACGGTGTCGGCGATGCGCGGTGCACTGGGTCCGACGATGCCGCGCGCGAGACCAGTCCCCAGGGCGTAGCTCATCGCGAGCATCCGCCGCTGACGCTCGGCGCGCAGGTCCAGGGAGGCCACCCTCGCCGCCCGACCGAGTCGCTCGCGCGCGAGCTTCTGATCAATCTCGGCACGGCGCCGCAGAAGGCGGAGTGCGTCGTTGGTCTCGTCACGAAGATCGATGACCGCATCTGGTTCCGTCTTGAGAAACTTGGCAAGCTCGACGCGCATTGCTTTCCCGACCTGGACCCATCGACTGGCGAGCGGCGCGAGCTCCGACTCAAAGTTGTCGCGCCACTCGGGATCGTTGGCCAGCTTGCGGTACATGCGCGTCTCGAGCGCTCCGACGTGCGCCGCCAGGCACATCAACTCGTCGTCTGAGATTTTAGGCACGTTCAAGTTGGCGATGGCGTTCACGATGAGGGGATCGTCAATGTCGAGGCCGGGAATGCAGACCAAGGCCCCGGTCTGTTCGACGATGCGGCGTCGAAGAAACGGCGGCAAATCCGACGGCAGGTGCGCGAAGCGGTCGCTCACGTCGTTGGCGCCGCCGCCGGCCTCCGACCCCTGGCCGACACGAAAGTCGCGATCTCCGTCCGCGGGCACGAGCCCCCGGACAATGGCGATGACTGCCTGCATGTAGTAGAGCGCGTCGCGCGTCGTGGACACCAGCTGCACCTCGATGCTGAGGCGCAGGGTCTCCAGCTCCCGGATGCGCGCCCTGACATTGTCTGGCGGTCGCGGCGGGTCTGGCAGCACGACAGACAGCGCAACGGGATGGTTGGCGACTGCAAAGTCACCCTGCACCATTGCCAACAGGCTGCTCTGCAACACGCGCTCCGTGTTCCAGGCCAGGGCTCCGATGCCGACGGCGAGCGTCGCCGACTCCTTTGACTGCACGTGCTCGCTCGCGGCCGTCGCGGCGTCGGGCACCACAAAGGGCGTCTGGTTGACCCGTGCGACTGCAGCGTCCTGCTGGGCAGTGGGAAGGTCGACGACCGTGGTGCTGGCCGAGAAGACGATGCTGACGGCGACAGGCGAACGGAGGCGTGCTGGGACAATGTCCGCTTGCAGAATCGATGGCGCGGGAAGCGACGGCGCCGAAAGCGGCCCTTGGCTCACCGCGAGGCACTGGTTGCGGGAGGGTCCGACGCGCACGACGACGGTCCGCGCGCCGAGTGGAGGGTGCGGTTGCCGTGGCGGCGCCGGTGCCATGTACGGTGCCGCTGCCCTTGCGCTGAGCGATGCGATGAGATCCACGATGGTCACAAGGAGGGTGTCCACCCAGACCGGAACCGATCCAAACATGACGGCCGACATTGGGTATGGTGAGAGCGCCGGTAGCGGGTCGCCGTAGCCAAACGGCACGTAGAACATGCCGGTGTTGTCCACGCGGCCCGTGAGCGTCGGCACGGAGCCGAGCTTGGCGAGCTGCGCGGCCAGCGCGTCGGTGCTCGGTGCTCGCGTACCGCCAGCGATCCCGACGAGCGACTCCAGCGTGCCAAAGTCCAACCGCAACTTTGCCATGCGCATCCGCAGGTCGTTCATGAGCTCCTGGAATTCCGCCGCGGATGCAGGCGCAGGCTCCGGCGTGGGCAACGGTCCGGGTGGGTACAGCAACGGCCGCGGCTGTCCGTGGACGTCGTGCCTTGCGAGATCAATCATCAGCGACGGGTAGCCGGCGCTGACGGCCTCGACGATGCGGTGTTTCGTGTGCGTCGTGGGCGCTCCTTGTGCCAGTTGCGACGCGCGCACAAACGCGTCGAGACCATGCGAGAATGACATGAACAGCGACTGCAACGGCTCGGACGGAAGTCGATCGAGCCGTTGCTTGCCCTTGGACTCCAGGGTGCCAAACACTGCCAGCGCCTTGGCCACGCTGCGCGCGCGGCGCATGTCCGTGCTGCCGCTCCTCCCGTCGAGGTGCAGACGCATCCCGAAGCGAGCCGCGTCTCGTCCCGTCTGGGTCGCGATCAGCATCGGATCGTCGCGGGGAAAGAAGCCGTTGCCCGCCTGCTCGGTCGTCTCGAGCACGAGGCGCGCGCAGGCGGCCGCTCGGTTGCAGGCCGACGCAATCGGCGAGTGGAACATGGTGCGCATGTACTCTACCTGCGTCGCGTTCGTCTGTGCCTGCGCGACGAGCTCGTCCGTCCACAGCTCGGCAAACAGCGAGAGCGCCATGAACGAGTGCTCGTCGTCCTTCAGCGTCGGAACGAGCGCCTGCAATGCGCTCCTGCTGCGTCGGTCCGCCACGAGGCTCATGCCACGCCGATGCCGCTCGGACACATACGTTGCCTCGTTGAGAATGTCGGCCGGCAACTGCAGCACCAGCGAGTACGAGTCCGGCGGTGGTGCGTATCTCGTGCTCGCGCTTCCCAGCGCCGGGTTGGACGTGTGCGCCGTCTTCACGATCAACCGTGCGGCGTTGGTGCGCTCCCAGTCCGGGACGAGGTGCCGCATGGCCATGCTCTCTCGTCGAAACGTCGAACGAATGTCCTGCACAGCGTCCTTGAGCGGCGACGACTCGCGCACCATGATGCTCTGTGTCTCGACGTCGAGCGCATCGATGGTGAGCACATCGGGAGACGGGTAGAGCAGGTCTGGGCTCTTGGCCTTGTGCGGGAGCGTCCGCACCCAGCCAGGGCCCTGCACCCGAATCGACACCGGCACCGTGCGATCGAGCGCGTTCTGGATGGCCCGTGCGAGCTTCTGCGCCGGCGAGTCGAGCTCGACAAACTGCTTCACCAGCTTGTACCGCATGTTTCTGCGCACCTGCTCCAGGATGCCGAGGCGTTGCACGCCCAGATCACGAAGCGTGCCGTCGGCGCCCCAGTCGAGTCGCTTGATGCCTCTGAACAGGGCGATGATCCAGGGCGCGTACACGAGCTTGTCCCACCAGTACAGACGCTGCGCCTTGAACGTCTGGCCAGTGACGAGCGCCGCGAGCGGCGACATGTTGTCACGGACTGCGCGTTGCAGATTGTCGTACAGCTTTTGCACCGCAGCCTCGAGCCGCCTCACTGACCGCAACATGCCCTGTCCCGCCAGCGCCAGCAGGTGCTTGTCGTCGGACGTGCACAGAAACTCAAACTCCTTGCGCGCACCGTCGCAGAGCGACTCGTCCTCGATGACGACGCTCACGCTCGTCTGCACGCACGACTTTGCTCGCGGCACGTTGCCTCGGTTGCCCGTGATGCCGTCATTGTTGGTGAGGTCTGGGTCCCAGAGCTCGTTTGTGTCAATGGTGGACTGACTAAAGTAGCCAGTGTTGTCCTTTTTGGCGAGGAGGGTCGAGATGTTCTTCTTGGCCGGATTGATCAACCAGGCCCACACGACCGTCTCTCTGCGAAACTTGTTCTCCGCCAGAGCGGCATTGAGGTCGGCCTCGCTGGCCACCGTCAGCGACGAGAGCACCTCCAGCGAGTCTGCCAGCTCGTCGAGCGTCATGTGCACCTTGTCGGCTTCGGGCAACGGCTTCTGCTGAAGAAGCAACATCATGCCTTGGAACGCGCCAGCCACGCCCGCAAACGCAATCATCTGCGGGCCCGCAAGCGGGTTGATGACGGCGACCCGTGCCATCGACTCCGCCGCGCGCCCAATGACCATTGCCATCGGAATGCCCGAGAGCGTGCCGATCAAGGTCGGTAGGGAGATCAGGAGGCTGATGCCGCTCTGTGTGATGGCCCCTCCGAGCTGCTGAGCCGCAGCATTGTACTTGTCTGCGTAGCTCTGGGCCGCGTCCGCGGCCGCCTGGTCCCGCACCGCCTCTGGCGACTCGGGATCCCACTCGGCCCACGCGCGCACCCTCTCGGCGGGCGTCGTGATGAGGCTGCCCATGACGCTGAAGACGTTGCGAGCACCCCAGGCCCAGGGGTTTTTCTCGTTTTCGATTGGCCCCACGAATCCCTTGTTGGCGTCGGCGTCCGCGCGGCTTGCCGCGGCCGCCCTGGCGGCCTCCTGTGCCAGCGTCTTGTTTGACAACATCACCGTGACGAGGTTGAGGATGCCGGCAAACACGCTCTTGGACGTCCCCTTCAGCGTCTTTTCCAGGTCTTTTTCGATGTCCTTTGTCGCGGGAGCCAGCCCGGATCTTCTCAGCGTCGTGTTGATGCGGGCAATCTCGGCACGAAAGACCTTGCGTTGGTCGAAGATGATGACGCGCGGTTTGCGTCCGCGGACGGTCGGGTACGGCGTGTACACGACGTCTGCAAGGTGCGCGTCCATCTGGATGGGCGAAATCGTGCGATCGCCCGATACGACTGGCACGTCGAGAAGCGCGTTGCCAAAGTCGGACGCGTACTGCTGCATCAAGCGCACGCTGCAACGCTCTGGCAACGGCATGCCATCCTCCACCGAGACGACGACCGCGCAAGGCGACAGCGCGTGCATCGTCGGCTCGGTCGGGTCCTCGTGCAGACCACGATGCGCCACGACTTCGTAAACCACACGACCGCTGTTTGGCACCTGCGGGTCAGCGCCCACGCGCGACGTCGGCGGTGCGCACCCGTCGACGTAGGCGCGGTACCCGCCGGCCGTCTTGGCAACGTGCAGGACCGTGGTTTTGGCCAGCGGGTTGACATCCACGAATGTGTTGACCGGATGCCGCGCCACCGCCGGCTCGCGCGCATCCTCCCAGGTCAGCACGTGGAACGCGCCGGCCGCCGTCCCGCGCTGCCACACGGAGGTGGTCTCGCGCGGCGCGACGAGACGGTCCTGCTCGTCCGCCATCCCGCCGCGTTCCAGTGAGACCCTGTGCGGTCGCAGAATATGATCTCTGGCCCGGCGTCTCCGCCGTCGTCCAGCACGATAACGTGGGTGCGCGACCGTAACACGACAAGACACGCCCGGGCACGACGATTATGAGCCTCCGGCGCACCCCGCAGGGGACGTCGCCCGAGGACGCGTCCCAGCGGAGCGCCGTCCCATTGGCGGCCCACAATGCGCACGTTGCCAACGCGCTCCTCACGCTAGGCCACGAGGGCGAAACGTTTGCGACGCGCTCCCACGAGGCCGCGCGCATCGCGTGCAGCTACAGCAGCTACACGGGCACGCAACTGCCGTGCGGGGCAATCTGCTCGTACGGCGACGGCACGCACGCCGATGCCTTTGTCGTGTCGACCAAGTCGATGATGGCGCTCGATCCCACTGGGGACAAGCTGGTCAAGCTGTCCCCTTCGAGCATGACCAAGGGCATGATGGCCGTGCAGTCCATCATGAACAACGTCACTGGGACAATGATGTATGGCAACATCTATGGGTTTCAGACTGGCACACACACGTACGCACTCGACCACATGGAGCAAATTGCGACAATGAACTCCAGGCACATGTTTCACGCGGAGGGCAAGATGGCAGACGTGTTCAAGGAGGTGCACGACGTGCTCAAGACCGAGTACCCGATGGGGTACACCTACTCGACCTTTCGGTACATGGGGTACCGCATCACCGGCTCCTACTAGAGGTCGGGCAACTGCGGAGCGGCGAGCCCCGGCGTCGGCTCATTGTCCAACCAGTCGTCGGGCGGCGCCTGGTTGTTGTCGTCATAGGTGAGGGACCGCTTGTTGTCGTCCTGTTTGGGATTTGTGTAGGCGTCGCGCACCACGCCGCGTCGGTCGATGGCGTCGAGGTCGGCGCCCGTGAGCGCGGGCAATACCCGTTGTTGGCCAGCGGCCTTGGTGGCCTTGCCACCGACGCGGGGCGGGAAGCGTACATAGTTCCATAGGGACTCGTGCAACTTGAAAAAGTGGTACCGGTCCATGGCAAACCGCTTGAAGAGCTCGCGGTGAAAGGCCTCAACGTAGGTCGTGGGCCGCTGCGTGATCAGATAGTTAGTGGGCTCCCGTTTCAGCGGCTCGGCAAACTCCGCCGGCAACGTGTCGACCGCCTTTGGGTTCCACTCCTGGAAGCTGTCGAGCTCGACCTGCGAAAGCCGCGTGCGCTCGACGAGGTCCCAGGGCCAGTCGGCGTAGGGCTGGCCGAGGCGCGGTCGGTAGACGCGCTCGATCAGCAGCTGCACCCACCAGTCGTAGAGCAGATCGCGCGCCCGAAACTCCTCCATCAGCGGCTCGTTGGGCGGCAGGTTGGGCAGCGGACGCGGCGTCGGCACGGGCTCCCCCCCGGCCGCGGCCTTGGCATCCGTCGCGTCGACGTCGGCGTCGAGCAGCGGCTCGAGGATGTCGATGGGAACCTCGCGCGGATAGTAGAGGTCGAGGACGCGCGTCCTCGACGTGACCGCGTAGTAGCGGTCGGCATCACTGCCTTTTTTGATGGTCGGGTCGCCCATCGGCTGGTACAGCAACGGCGTCCACGGCTCGGCGGCGGCCTTGCCCGACTTGGTGTGCTTGTACTGGTGCGTGTCCCAGCCGATGGTCGCCTTTTCGACCTTTTGCGGATTCGAGCCGGCCGTGTAGAGCGTGCCCTTGCGCGCGACGATGCGGTAGTAGTCGGCAGCAAACTCGAGGCTGGCGCCGTGCCGCGACATCAGGTCAAAGTCGTGCTTGGAGTGGTAGTAGCCGACGACGTGCCGCAGGGCCGAGAGCATGTGCGTCGGGATGCCGGCCTTTTGTGCAAACTCGCGCGCTCCCTGCAACAGCTTGGCCCCGTAGTTGTTCTGGGCGCCAAACTTGGTCGGATTGTCAAACGGCCGCTGCACGTCGCTGTCGTCTTCCAGCACATTGGTGGTCATGCGCGACGAGGCGCACACGGCGATGACGTACAGGACGTCCTGCTTTCCTGGCAGCGCGAGATCGTACCCGGCGGCGGTGCCCGTGGGCGGCACCGGCACGTCGTCAAAGTACCAGTCGCCCTTGATGGCGACTCCCCGCTGGGTCGCGGTGCCGTCGGGCGGCGCCGGCATCGCGTCGTCCATTTCAAAGGGGCAAAACTCGTCGAGGCCAGCGTTTGTCGCGCGCGTGATGATGTCCTCGAGGTCGTCGTCCGTGAAGAAGCGGTGGCCACCCTCCGCCTTGGTGAGCAACCGAATCTGCAGGCTCTTGGCGCGCACGATGCGCGTCATGTACTGCTCCCAGCGCTTGCGCTGGTCGGGCCGCACGTCGTCGTCGTCGTCGTAGAGCGTCCAGGGTGGCTGCACGATTGGCATGTCGGGGTAGTGCTTGTAGATGCTCTTCATGTCGCCGTGGTGACAAAAGATGGCGCCGCGGGGCGTCGGACCGTCCTCGTCGAGAAAGTAGACGTTGCACATGCTGAACAAATCGGCCCCAAAACGATCGACAGTGAGCGTCAGAGCCGCCGGGAAGCGCTTCGGAAGGACGGGTATGTCGTCCTTGGTCTTCTTGTTCACACCGCCGCCGCCCATGACGAGCCGGTCCGACTCCTTCTTGTACCGCTCAAACGCCGTCACGCCGAGCTTGCCTGGCCCGTAGCCGTGCGCCTTGAGATCGCCCTTGCCAAAGTAGTAGGCCTCGTAGCCCTGTTCGGGATCGGGCGGCTGCTTCAGGTTGCTGTAGTCCTTGGTCACGTTGCGCGTCGCCTGCACCGGCGCGACGGCGCACATGTTGTCGACAAAGTCCTTCGGCGTGGCCGGCCGGACCTTGCCGTTGACGTCGGTGATGGCGATCTGAGCGCAGTGCTCGGTGATGCGGTCGAGCGTCTCCTCCATTGTCAGATTCTTGGGCAGGACGCGAAAGCGCATGGGCTGCGGGTCGTTCCAGTTGGCCGGGAGCACAAAGTCCTCAGGGTTGCCCGACCCCTTGGGGTCCAGCGTCGCGACGGCAGCTCCTGTCCACTGCAGCGGTGGATGCTTGCGGACCTTGGGAAACGGAACGTTGCCGGCGCAGAAGATGTCGCCGCCCGTCTCCGGCAGGCCCGTGACCGCGTCGACAAACCGGGCGTCCTTGAGCAGGTACGAGGCGGCCGTGGGGTCAAAGTCCGGTGCCGCCACGTTGGTGTAGTCACTTGGGTTGCCGTAGGCCATCGTGACGTACTCCCCACGGCTGGCGTCGTAGCTGACCGACTGGTCGTCGGCACCATTGGGAAACAGCGGCGAGCGCATGAAGTAGCCGTCCGTGTCGCAATCGTACACCGGGAGGCCGTAGTAGTCGAGCATCCCGACGTAGGACCGCTCCTCGGTGCGCACGGCGCCACCGCAGTTGCGGCTGTGCGCGCCGTCGAAGCGCGTGAGCAGGTCTGGCAGATAGATCGAGCCAGACTTGCTGCCGGCGGTGGGCTCCCACGGTAGGTAGACGCCGCTCGGGAGGAGGGCGCCCAGGCCCGGCCCTCCGCCCTTGGGCGGCAGCGCCAGCATGCGCGGGTTGTAGCGCATGCCGTCGGGACCGTACGGGTTGAAGTAGAAGCCCGGTTGGAGCGCCGCCGGCCCGGTGATGGCCGTGGGCGGCGGCGGCGGTGGCAGCGGCGGCGC
>MEHZ011611403.1_pt1 | contig 18319 bp, 17 predicted proteins | sample 897221 | NCBI WGS metagenome assembly MEHZ01 (sample SAMN05514161, study PRJNA337945) | marine metagenome | isolation source: marine surface water | place: Arctic Ocean | collected 2007-12-13
CCATGTTACCCCATTCTCTCTTACCACGAATTTTTCTGTACGTGTTAATATGGTCAAGTTTAACTTCCTGATCTTCAAAAGAAGGAGCAGAAGCAGTTTTAACCATGAAAGAAGGTATCCCATTTATCAGCATTAAAAACCTATTTTGTACTTTAGGTTCGAATGCTGTGAACATTATGTCGTTTGGATTTAATACTGCCATGTCTTTATTTTATTATAAATATTCTATTTTTAAATTATGCTCCGAACGTTGCGCCAGTTGGCTCAATTGCGAAGTCAAGAACTATATATTCAACTGTTTTAGCTGGTTGAATAAAGATTTGACCTATTAATTGATTTCTGTCTATTACGTCTGCGGTATTGTTCGAATCGTCCATTACTACTCTAAAGGCATATAGTCCTTGTCTCTGTACTACTGATTCTAAATAAGGATTAACTGAAGTTAAGAAGTTATTCTGTGTAGTTATTGTATTTTGTTCAAATACTAACGTTCTAGAAACATCTCCTACAAATTTCTTAAGATCGATTAATAATCTCCTTACGTTTACTCTATCTAAAGCTGATTTCTTTTTCTGTAAAGTCTTTTGACCGAATACTGAAATGCCTGCTCCTGGGAATGTAGCTATTGGGTTAACGTTAGCTGCATATAAAGTATCTCTCTGCACTCTAGTTAATTTTCTTTCTGCTTGAATTACATCTCCTAATCCACCTCTAGTTAAACCTGCTGGTGCAAACCATGGTGCTGCTGCTCCATCGGTAAATGCATATACTCCAGGTATAACAACTGATGCAGGAACAAATTTAGATCCTACTGAAGTGGCTTGTTGTAACCAAGGCCAGTATGTAGAAGTGTAAGAGCTATTAACTCCTTGTGCATTTCCTACTACACTTGATACTGTTGATCCGTGTGGACTTACATCTACTACTGCAATTGCATCTCCTCTTTCTTCTGCTAATGAGATTACTGAGTCTAATTGTGTTTTTTGATTTCCAAAAGAATAGATAAGACCTGGTGTAGATATAATGTTAAATACATATTCATCTTTATTCCCAAGTACCGAGATTGCGTCAGCGTAAGCTGTTGCATCTCCTAATCCTTGTGTATCTGTATTATCAATTGTATCGAAGAAATTTCCTGATCCATTAAGACCAGTAGCTAGTTCAAATGCTCCGTTTTGTGCAGTTGGTAAAGAACCTGAAGCTCCTGCATCAGTAAGACTTATTCCATCATTTGCTAGATAATTTAATGTTTGTCTAGCTACAGCTGCAACTCTAATGTATTTAGATCTATTAACATATTCTCCAGTAGTGCTAATAAAAGCCGGTACTTCTGAAGTATTAATTGATTTAACTTGATTACCAATTACTTTTTCAATGTAAGTATCTGATACTGGGTCTAAAGATAGATCGTTAAACGATTCTAAAATTACTTTTCCTTTAGTTGCATCATCTCCTCTTCGGATTGATAAGCTAAATGTTCCTTTAGTAGCATCGACATTAGAAATTTCATATCTAATATTGTCTTCGGTACCTCCAACTAGTGTTCCGTCTGAGTTTAAAGAACTTGAACTGTTAAGAATTGTACCTTTACCTAATGTTTCAAGTGTAAATGGTGCTGCACCGGCATCAGAGCTGACAACTGCAGTGTTACCTGCTGCTGTATAAGATCCTGATACTACTCGTGTCATTAAGACAGTGTTCCCACCATTGTTGAAGTAAGATTTTACTGCAAGGGAAGTTAAATATTCTTGTTTAGCTGTTCCTGAAGTGAAAGTCGTACCAAACTTTTGTTGGTAGTCTCCATAAGAGGTGATTAGGGTAGGAATTTCTACTGGACCTTTTACTGCTGGTCCAATAATAGCTGCTCCTGCTTCAATTGCAGAGGGGGCTATGAATGAACTGTCATTCTCTCTTGCTAATACGCCTGGGGAGATTAATGTTTCTGCCATGTTTTGTTATATTAATTTGTTGAGTCTATAATAAATATCATAATAGATTCGAAACCAGTTTATAAAAAGTAGTTTTGACCTACATAAATAAATATACAGTAACTACCGTAAAACAATTATTTAGCTGAAGTGAAAGTGCCTTTGTCTATATCTATAGATCCCTGTCCGTATTTCTCTTCTAAAGCCTTTACTATTTGGGTTTCTTGAGTTTTTAATTTAACAAGTAAATTTTCAGCATTTTCTTCTCTTGCCTCTAAATTTAAAGTTGCTAATTTAATTAATCCAAATTCTTGAGTTATTTTTTCTGTGTTCTCTTTTAGTATTTTAAGAGACTGTACTTCTTCTGGTGTTAGATTCATAATCTTGTGTTTCCGTAATGTATAACTTTATTAATATTTGATTTATATGCTCTCCATGGATCTACCACTATTGATCCTTTTGGGAATTTGTAGTCATGATGTTTCCCCATATGTCCTAATAGAAATACTGCAGGTTTATCTGTTTCAATATCAAATTCAGGTTTAATGCCCATTTCCTTGCAATAATGCCCTGTAAGTATGGCTGTTGAACCGTCTTCATAGGGAACATCTGGTTTATATGATTTACCTAGTATAATAATAGGTAGGGTTACTTTGTTAGCTTCTATTACTAATCGTTGAGCTAGATTCTTAGCTTGTTTCTCTCTAGCATTCATTATGGCATCAAATAGATCATAACCTAAACCCAGTTCTTCCGCCATATACCGTAAAGCAATATTGTCTCTTGGGTGGCATCCACCACCATCTCCCATACCTGCTGTCATATAAGCTTTACCTAATATACGGTATGTAGATCTTTCTAAAGCTCCTGTTACTACATCCACATTCATATTACCTCCTTTTTCGGCAACATCTTGAATCATATTAACTAAAGCTACTTTTGTAGATATAAATGTATTATAGAATATTTTAATAGCTTCTGCTTCATCCCAGGTGCCTACTTCATATCGTATACCCTCTGTGATAAACGTATAATAAAAGTCTAATAATATCTTAGCATCACCGGTCATAGAACCGTCCTCAGTACCAATAATAACCATCTCAGGATTAACCATATCCCACTTTACAGTTCCCATTGCTATTAAATACGGATTGTATATAAATCTACCGTTTGGTATAAGTTCTATAAACTCTCTACGAATTGTACCTGGTAGTACTGTTGAGATTAAAACTACTAACTGGTCTCTATTAACATGTTTGTTAACTTCTGTTAATACGTCTTTGACTATCTGGTAGTTAAAATCTTTATTTGGTAAATGAGCTGTTGGGTACCTACCGTCATAAGCTGGGTCATGAGGTGTTGGTACAGCTATAAAAATAAGTTCACGATCTTGACATGCGTCTTTAATTGTCGGAACCATTTTAAAATTTTCAGGAGATACATCTGTGATGTCGTATCCTATAACTTCATGTTTTTCTGCCATCACTTCGGCTGCATCTTTTCCGAGTTTTCCAACCCCTATAAAACCAATTTTCATATTAATTTATTTGTATTTTAATAAATATATTAAATTTCCTTAATTTTAAATTAAATGTGATACAGTAAATTTAAACGGGATATTAGGTTCTGTATAATTAGTACCAAATAAAGCAGAGGGTATAATTAGAGATTTATCCTTATAAGTTTGAAAATTATAATTTGCTGGTACACTTTCAACTTTACTTTTATCTTTACTAAATTCACTCCACTGTTTAATATTAGTGGTTAGTTTATCTATATTATCTACTTTTCTAGTAGAATCCAATGAAGAAAGCCATGGGTATATGTACTTAATGCAGTACTGTAAATGTACTATTGATGGCGGGTGGTGATCCTCTACAACATTGCCGGTATCTGGTTGTTTATTGTACGCTATACCGTATTTTTTGCTATCGTTTAGCATTTCTAAACTACTAGGAAAAAAGGAAGGAGTAGCACATAATTCTTTAATTTTCTGTAGTACATTATATTCCTTAAGTTTGGTATTACCGTAATTTAATAACTCAATATCAACATATGCAGGTTCACCAGTGGAAGGACCTATCCAAGGTTCGAACATGTGAAACATTTTTAAGTTAATCCCTCTTTGTTTACAAATTGCTATAATGCTGGTAATATACCCTATTAATTCTAAGCCCTTTTGTAAACTATTAAAATACTTTATTAAGAGTTTATCACTATAAAACCCGTTTCTATAGGCATACCCTCCAAGTGAGTATTCTTCTTGATTTTGTAGTATTCTATCTTCTCTTACAAGTGAACTCCATTGAATTATAACCGTATCTCCTTTTTTAATTCTATCATCAGCAACTGCGTTTGAAAAACAAGTAAATATGAACAGATTTCCTGCTCCACAACGGCCATAGTTATCTATACGGTCAAAATATGGGGAAAGACAAACCGACCAGGTAGGCCATGAAAACTGTGTATAACTACATCCAAAAGTAAAAAGGTTTGCTTTCATTATATTAAAGGTGAATAAGGAGTATACTTTTCTAAATCTTTTAGGAAAAAGGTATGTCTTCCATTGTTACAGAAATTATTATAGTTATGCTTCATTATAGGTAACATTTTAAAGTACATTTCTGTTAACTCTTCTACTGTTTTACTGTTTAATTCAGTAATTAGTTTCAATACGGCAGTAAATCTTTCAAAAGGATCTGTAATAGTATCGTACGATTCATCCCAAAAGTCATTAAACGTTTTATAACCTTCGTCTTGTAATGTTTGCAAGAAATATGGGCTAGTTACTACAATAAAAGGATGTAATCCTAAAATTGGTTTAAATATTTTCTCTGTAAAAAAAACACAATCTGGTTCGGTTTCTGTTTCTGTAACAACGCTTATTAGAGTATTATAGTAGAAAGATAGGGGAAAACTGAATGCTTGATTTTCGCTTAGATCAACATCGAGTTTATATCCTATATCTCTATACCGTGCTTTATTATCTTTTATATATTTTAATATCTCTTGACTTTTATAAATTTTATTTGAATTAGCAGATGCAAGGTTAATAGTACCCTCAATACCGTCATTTTTCTCTATACCTGTGAAAGAGTTAGAATCTAATTGTGGATCACTTTTAATAGCAGCATGTATAAGTGATCTGAATAGCCGCGGTCTTCTGTTAAATACTAAAAATTTCTTTTGGTTCTTAGTATTTATAATCTTTTTTGTTATTTCGTGTTCTTGTAAGTGTTTATAATAGTCCTGTTGTAACCTACTTACATCACTCTGTGAGGTTTTATCAAACCTAATAAACCATGGGTCGATTTCAAAAGCAGAATATCGCTTAATAATAAGGTTACGAGTAGTTTTATTAGGGAAAAGTTTTATCCATTCTTTGTAGGATTCACCAAGTTTTAAATTAGAATGATAATAATGTACTTTAACATCAACTTTTCTAGTAAACTCAATTAATTTTTCTAACTTTTTTAAATTATATGTATGACCTTCTGCACCATAAAAGAAAACTATTTTAGCTTTTCCCTGTTTAACTGCTTTTATAACTTTAGATGGAGGTAAAGGTATATCTTCTAAAAAAAATTGTTCATTTATAACTGCATAAGGGTAAATAAACTGTTCGTTATTATGTAAAAAATTATCTACAGTATCCTCAATTATCTCTACTTGATCCATTTTCTTTAGCATATTAATATCTGTAGAATTACGATTTAATGAATTATGTAAAAATTTCTTGTTAAAAATTTTTTGATTATTATCTAAATTAAGAGGAAATGTTATATTATATTCTTTCTCAATATCATTTTTTGATTTTAAAAATATAACATCGCTGTGATATTCTTGAACTGTTTTAATTCCTTGATGTACATAGTCCCCAGTCTCGAAACCTGGTAATGCATATAATTTTTTAATTTTACCGTCAGAAAAATCCTTGTTCTTGTATTGTATTAGTAGACTATCGTAACCTAGTTTTATTCTATACATTTACTTATCAATTAAAGTCATCCATTCAGAGTATTCGGGAAATATTTCTTCGAATGACTCTTTTCTTATTTTATCTAAGCCCCTAGTGTACTTAAGTAAGTCTTTTTCACTTTCTTCTAAAGGAGCATGTAGTTCTGAATATAAATAGTTAATTATGCTTTTGTATTTAGGTTCAAAGTCTTTTTTCATGTCCTCTTTCATTCCCTGAAGGTGGGTGTTTAACCTATGCTCTACTTCTTTCTTTATATTTTTAGGTAGTATGTTTATATGGTAGTAATGAGGAAATGTAAGGACGTTATAAAGACCTATGTGGTAAAAGCATACTCCAAGCTCTACTAACTTGTCCACAAAGTCCGGTAGGTGTAAAATATTAAAAATACTTACTGTACAGCTTACATTAAAACTAACATCTGCCTGTAGGCATGTTTTTATATTATCTTCAATTACTCCCCATTTTGTACCTTTTCTCGCATATTCTGCGATTTTTCCTATACCATCAAATGAAGCATATATACCTACTGTTGATTTCCCATTTGATTTAAAGTTTTCCCACAGCTTTAATGTGTCCCACTTCTTAAACTTAAGGTAAGATAAATTAGTATTGTAACGGAGACTTAAATCAGTATTTCCTACCTCTATTAATTTCTCTAAAATCATATAATGTTCATCCATTATTAATGGCTCTCCTCCTGCAAAGTAGATTTCCTCAACATCGTGTATAAATTCATCTAAGTAGTAGTTGATATTTTTCTTTGAATGATCATTAACATGTATTAAAGCTTTATCAATACTGTTTCCTCCGTATAGTTTTGCTTCGTCTTCGAACCATTTAGAACTTAGAGCTACACTACAAGATCTGCATTTAAAGTTACATAGATTAGAGAATCTGAAGTCCCAATATACAAGTTTAAACTCGCTATTATGTCCATCATCATTTGTGTTGGATTTAGCTTTGTCTATATGTGTTGGGAAATTTCTATTAGCAGTTACCCTAGGTGAGTCTACTCCGTGACTTTCTTGTTCATAACACTTACTGCAGAGTTTATGTTCTTTACCTTGAAACATATGCTGTCTGATTTGTTTCATTGTATCATTATTCCATATCTCTTCTAAGGTACTGTCATTAACACTTCCTATTTTTTCTCTCCAATCTACTACACAGCATGGGTATACATCTCCACTAGGATTAACATGTAAATGAATCCAAGGGAGTATGCAAAATGATTTGCTTATTTTGTCTCCAGGTTCAGACATTTATCTCTTTTTTATACCAATTTAGTAAGTCCTTAGTAAAGTACTCTAAGGTAGGTTTCTTTCTTCTAAGTTCGTATTGATTAACAAAGTTTTTAAAATCTTTTCTTTTATTTATAGATTCATCTTTATCCTCGTAACCTCTATCTACCTTTCTTAAGTAAATTATTAACCTTTTATATTGATCTATTTCAAACTGTTGCATCCAATCAATACTTGAGTCAAGTTCATTTTCTAATTCTAATGCTATTTGTTCTTTATATGACTGTTCAATAATATTAACACTCTGAAATGATGGGAACCTTAATATGTTAACTGTCATCATAAAGTAGTTACTATCATTATAACTCTTTCTTTTATTAACTATAAACTTTAAGAAGTCTTTTACTGTCCATACACTTAGAGCGCTAATGGTCATCATAACATTAGTAGTACGTAGTTTTTTTGATTCATAGCACTTATCACAGTTACGTACCCATTCATCCCAAGAGAATCCGTCTCTGACAAATTCACCTAGTAGCCCGTAACTTTCTGCACTGGTGTACATGTCCATACCTTTGAACTTATCTGCTGCATCAATTAATGTAGTTAGTCTATGTTCAGGCATTATTAGGTTACTATTAACGGCAAAATTAAATGTATCGTTATTGCACTCTTGAAGAAATTTCCAAAAGTGAGGACTTCTAGATGGTTCTCCACCGGATACTCTAAGTTCTTGTAATTCCCCTCTAATTTCTTGAAACCATTCCATGAACTTCTCTACATAGGTATTCCCTATATTTTTATGTCCATGAGGTAGCGTAAAATCAGAAGTATGTTCATATGTGAACCCTCCTTCCGTTCTCATATTTTTATAAGGGCCGTGTTTCTGTATATTCTTAGACCAAGTAGAGCTAAATTCTGAATTGCAATAACTACAAGCTAGGTTACAGAGGTTATCAAAAGTAATCTCTAAAGTTTTAGGTGCTATATTAGCGTCGTAAGGTAGTTCTGATAGTTTTTTAATATCTTTATCAGAATAACGTGATGATTGGTAAACTCTATCACTATGTGTATCCCCAGCATCTTCTACTCTCCAGCAATAAGAGCATTCATCAGGTCTTTCTCCTTCGAGCATCTTCTTTCTTTGCTCTTTTTTGAACTCTGTGTTATGGAGTGCACTGGGATTATCCTTTAATTCTGTTAAAGGTATCTTATGCCCAAGAGGATGGTGACAGCTGGCTGTTTTACCGTTGCTTAACCAAATAGAGGCATTGTACCATTTTGCAGCACACATTGACGGTGAAATTTTGTCTAAGGTCTTTTTTACTTTTTCCGGGTTATTCATCGTCTTTATTTAATTTTCCACATTCTAGGTAAAACTCTTCAAATTCAGGAAAGGTCTCTACAAAATTAGTATTTCTTCTTTTATCATGAGTGTTAACAAAGTTGTAAAAATCTTTTCTATTACGTTTAACTATATGTTCTGGGTCTTTGTTATCAAACCAATCTAAAATCCTTTTTATTTTAGCAATTTCAACTCCTGTAAATCCTGTATAGTAATTTTTCCATACTTCTATCTCCTCTCTGGGGTAAATAGTATCCATTTTTTCTGCGTACTCAATACATTCAATAATATACTTTCTAAAGTTATCTGGAAGTATCTTAACTGTTTGGTGGTTAGGGTACCTAAGGTAAGCTGAATCTAATGTTAAAGCTGATATCCAATACCGTTGAGGATTATTATGCTTTTTCTTCATTGCAAAAACCCATTCCATTAAATGTATATATCTCGGTACAGATAAAGCGTTATAGGTAGCCATTACAGCGATAGCAGTTCTATTAGTTTCAGTAAGTATTTCATCTATCCTATTTCTCCATACTGTAAAATCAAGACCGTGTCTTATATAATCTGCTTGTCCGTCTGTGGATTCTGCTGAAGTAAATATGGTAAATTCTTTTATTCTACCAGAGTTTTCTAATTGCTTTACTTTTTCGAGAAATCTATTATACAGATCATCAGGTATACCTAAATTTGTATTGATAGCTAATTTTAAATTGGGGTTAGGGTTATCTGTATTTAAAATGTAGTCTAATATTCTCCAAGTATCTTGAGAGAGTAGAGGTTCTCCTCCAGTAATCCTAAAGGTATGTAAATCGTTATATAGATCTGGCCACCATTTCCAAAATGCTTCTACATATGGATTATGTTCTTTATGGTTATAGGGCATTACTCCTTGCTCCTCTAAATACTTTAATCCTCCAAAATCATCAAAGGTAGGATAAGGTCCAAATTTCTTACTTTCTTGCATCCACTGGGAAGAAAAAGCTGGTCCGCAATAAGAACATTTAAAATTACATACATTTGAAAAAGAAACTTCAACGTATTTTGGATTATAATCATCTCTCCACCCTAATCCTTTTATTTCCTCCATGTAAGGTTTAGACCATTCTTCATTAGACTTAAAAGTCCTGTCTGAGAATTGATCTGAGCTATCTTCTATATTCCAACAGTAATCACACTCCTTCGGTCTGTTTCCTTCAAGCATTTCTTTTCTAGCACGTTTTTTATGCATAGTATTGTGTAATGCTGTTGGGTTCCTTTTAATCTCATTTAAAGGTATTTTATGTGGAGAGGGGTGGTGGCAAGAATGTGTCATACCTGTCTGTAAATGAATAGTAACCTGTGTCCATTTAGCTAAGCAGAAACCACACCCTGTCTTATTTAAAGTCTCTCGAACTACTTCTAATCCTCCTTTTTCTAAATCTGTCATAACTTTATATTAAGCATTTTTGCCCAAGGAGTCAACTGTTCCTCATTTATTAATTCATACTTTAATTGCTTTATACCATCTTGCTTATAGTCCCAGCTTCCTTTTTGCATTTCAAGTACGTATCTTTTTTCATTACGTGCTGTGGTTTCTCCTTTTTTCCAGGTTCCATTTACTAGTCCTTCGTCTTCGTGAGGTAGGCAGGTAAAGCGTGCTGTTCTTCTTGCTGGTATTATAGAGTTAGGTATGTTTAATTCTTCTTCTTTGATTTCAGTATTTTCTTTTTCTAATTTTTCTATATCCCACTTGTATATTAATCCGTCTGATGGATATTCAGTATGTATGTTCTGTACTTCTTCAGGCAGTAAAGGTCTGTCCCATATTTTTACATCGGCTATATCTCCTTTGAACCACTTAGCACTGTCTTTTTCTCCTAAAGATGGAGAAGTACCGAGGTATATGTCTTTAATACCGTACTTTTTTAACTGGCCGCTATATTTCCAAGGAGAAGAACTGCCGTGTCCTGCTTTACTATCTACTTCTGTACCATTTAAGTAGAAATGAGTTAAATGTTCCTTATCGTTGAAGACTGCCGTCACCCAGCTCCACTGATTGTCATATCTCTTTAACCACATGTAGTTATGTTGATTAAAAGTATTCCAGAAAATTAAAGATAAAGCCCTGGAGTTGTTAAATGATAATCCATAATCATACCCCTTTACTCTAATTATCGGATACTCAACATACTTTTTGCTCTTTTCACCTATAAGGTAAACAGGGTTCTTATCTGGTTGTTGAAATGCTCTTGTTAGTACGGATATTGTATGACCTTTAGCGTTAAAGTTTTTTAATTCTCTAGTTTTATTAATCTTTGCCCAAGCATTTTCTCCATTGAAATGTAAAAACTGTTTAACTTTAAACGGTACATTTAGGTACTGGTCTTCTGTTAACCCTTCAAGGTGACATCTCCAAAATAGGTCATCATCTTCCATTCCCCAATCCCAGTAGTCATTTGAATAGCCATTAGTCTTCTCTAAATGCTCTTTACTAAATAATACTGCTCCTCCAAAGTATTCATGGTACTTCAGTTCATAGTCCATTTGAGATATCTTAGTTGCAAGATGTATAGGTTTATCCCCTGGGTGAGAGTAATCAGCTCCAGGTTCAGGTATCATATCTATATCATGGAATACAACATAATCACACCCATCTTCGAGGGCATGTTTGGCTGCTATATTTTTAGTAGCACCTCTGTTAAATAGTTTATCATCTATTTGATGACAAAAATACATTTGAAAGTCTATACCTTGTTCTTTAAGATGTTTGCCAACTCTTGGTATAAACATATTTAAATGTTCTTCTCTATTTCTATATGGTACGCAAACTCCTAACTTCATGTTAAGTCAACTTTTAAGTGATGTTCGTTTAAACTACATTTTTCTTCTACTTTAACATAATATAAGGTAGTAAGTCCGTCATTGTTATATTCTGAGTTTTTATTATAATATTTATTAAGGTAGTCTAATTGATTTTCTCTACTCTGCCAAGATTTCCAATACCCGTTTGTGTAGCCGTTTTCTTCGTGAGGTATACCTTTAAATACTCCGTTTCTTCTTTTTGGTATACTCATATACTTTTCTTTAACAAATGAAGTAACCTTCTGTGAACAATTAAAAACTGTCCCATTGTTACCGTTACCAGAAAGATCTATAAGTTCGTTACCTCTAGTATACTTACCGTCGTAATACGTGATAGGTTGGGGCAAACCTATATTTAGTAAACTGTAATTTATATTATTAGAAATCCTTTCTATATCTATGTCCGAAAGAGCTTCATTAAAAACTGCGAACGTATTTATTTTACCGTTAAACCAATTTTGTTTTTCTTCTCTCTCTGGATTGCCTACTCCTAAGTAAAAGTATTTAGATTTTTTTATATCGAACAGCTTATCGTAAGTTAAATCCCCTACTTTATTGCCATTAAGGTACATAGTAACTGTTTTAGGGGCGGATTTATTTTTAATAGTAATAAGTACAGAGTAAGTACCTTCAGGAAAGTGGTCTGAGCTAATATTCATTGAGCTTAGATTTTTTTTCCAAAACTGGAAAGCAAAGTTTCTGAATGAATTATAGGTTAATGTATTATCAAATCCGGGGATAGAGAAAACTGAATGGGTATCGGTTATTTCTTTTTCGTTAGATTCAATTTTATCTATAGAAAAATTTATAAATATACTAAAATCTCTTACAGAGTTAAATACATTAGGGCAGGCAACAAACGAATTTTTGCCGTTAAATTTTAATCCTACTCCATCTCTACTTTTTTGTAATACTACTTTACTATCAAGCTCTACACCTGCATCTTTACATCTTAACATTAGATTATCATCTTCAAATCCCCAACCCCGGTATTTGTTTGTATAACCGTTAATCTTTTTAAATATAGATGACGGAAAAAGAGTAACTCCACCGAAATATTCGTCAAAATTATCTCGTGTAAAACCCTTAGGTGTTTTAAGTTCTTTGACTAAATGTAAAACAGTATCAGAATAAGAATAGTCCACATCGATAGGTAACATATCAATGTCATGAAAAACTACATAATCGCAACCTAAATCCTCAGCTTTTAAAAATCCTATGTTTAGTAACTTACCTCTGTTAAAATCGCTATCATCTAATTGTTCTACTATGATAATTTCATAGTCCAAGTCTTTAAGGTACTTAGACATATGCTCAATAAAAATCTTTAAATGTTCAGGTCTATTCCTGTACGGTACTATTATCCCCAGTTTCTTCATCCTCGTTTGGTACTAGCTTATTAAATTCAGCTAAATAGAATTGTATTCTTTCACCCCACTCGTCTTTATCTATTTCTTCGACCCATAACGTCAGTACGTCCAGGCAATTAGCTATCTTTTCTAAAGACTTAACTTTTCTTTCCTCTAAGATAGCTTCTTCTACGTTTTTGCTCATATTGTAACTATTTTACTTATTAATGTACCCCAATGAGGGTAATCCATATACTTAATATATGAATTTTCTTTTAATTCTTCTACTAAATACTTTAAATTATCTGTATCTATTTTCCATTCTGAGTTTTTAATAGCTTCGTGCATAATTTCATATTCACTTGAATAGGAATAATCTTTTTTAAGATCTGCTACTTTCTTTATCCTCTCAACACAAGTTGAATCCCATTTAAAATGATGGACTTGAGTAAAGCATTCCTCTATGGGCATACGCTTCGGGTGTTTACTGCCCCAACTGTTTGAACCGTCTTTAAATTGAGCGTAATGCTGTCCAGAGGTAATGTCTTGATACCCTTTCATTAGGGTTACTTTATTTGGACAGGCACCAGACATTGGATGTCTAAAAAAACCTGCTAATGGAAAAGCTTTATGTAGATCTGTATTTCTATCTACTACTGGAAATGAACCGTTAAGTCCTATTCTATCTAAGAAACCTCCTGTTACAAAGTCAAACCCGTTTTTATCACATTTATCTATAATATCCTCAATAGGTTCTGGGTATACCTGTAATTCATCGTCATCGGAAACTATCCACCAGTCGTTAGGTTTAGTCTGTTTGATAGAATTGTATATTTCTGTTACTCTATTCCAATTATATTTATTTTCTGTAAATACCATGAAAGGTTTAATACCAAGTTCTTCTATCTCTTCCAATATCGTATCATCTTCAGATTGTCTATAAACTGCTACATAGACTTTATCAACTAGATCTTCATAATGTTTTAACATATGAGGAAGTATATGTGTATTTTCTCCTACTACTGTAACTAAATTAGGCATGCTGTATAAGTGTTAATCCTGTTGAAGACGGTTTATCTTTTACTATACCTTCGTTAAATAAGTTAAAAATCCTCCATTCTGGTCCAATCTCTTTAATAAACTTAGCTGGTCCATCAAAAGGTTCGTAAAACTCTTCTTTTATATCGTCTGTAACTATGTAATTGTCGTGAAATTTTTGATCTGTGTCATGTATACTTATAATTGCGGTATCTGATAGTATTTTAGAGTATAATTCAAAGTCTTTTTTGACTCCTTCGTAAGAATGGTCAGCATCTATGTGTAGGTAGTCAATTTTAATGTCTTCTTTAACGAAAAAATTATAGTAAGCATTTTCTGTAGTGTCTAAAATTACTCTAGGGTAAAAGTTAGTTCTAAAAAAAGAATCTTTATCTTTCCAATCATTTTTTCCACCAATACCGTTGGCTGCGTCTACTATATATACTTGAATCTCGTTCCAAACATTACTTTCTTTAAAAATACCCTGGTCAACTAAGTCTATATGTGCCTGAGTCATAACTCTAGGTACAAATCCACTTCCTGAGCCTAAACACACTACTATTTTACTTCTCATCATCTGTATAAGACTGTAAATAATGAGAGTATCACCAAGATGTTTATCAGTAGCACCGTGGGTCCATCTATAGTTTATATTTTCTCCATTATTTGAAGTGAGACTCTCCTGTATAAATTTATAATCAAGCATCTATTAGTTTCCAGTCTATTAATATACGATTTTTTACTATATTATCCAACTGATCTAACTCTTCTTTACAGGAAAATCCATCAGAGCTCTTTTTAATCTTAGCTTTCTCTTTCCAGTAGTGTCTGTAATGTAAACTACTTTCTTCTAATTTAATAAAGCCTTTACATTTTTTATCAAACTTATCTTTTGAACAACTAAATATACTGTCTACTAAACAATCGTACTCTACATTATGTTTATCAAGTAGGTGTTTCAGTAACAATTGTTCGGCATATATTAAGTATTTAGAATTTGGGACTCTAATTTTTGTAAACTCTATCATTAATTCTAAGCTCAATTGTGCGTAGTGTTGAGTAAATCTATAATCTGGTAGAAATAAGAAGGAGCAGTTAATGGCTTTTAGTGATGGTCTATTAATTAAGTGTTTAACTTGTTGTATGTACCCATCTAACGGGTTTAAGTAGTAATCTTCTCCATCTTCATCATGAGCTACGACTGTCTTATCCTGTAAATACTTATGAAAGCTCCTATAAACTATAAAGTCGTTGTCCATTATAACAACAGGCTCTTTAACATACCTTAGAGCTTGTAATTTACTAGAAGACCAAAAGGTAGCTTTATCAATTGCTTTGTTTCTACCTACAGGCTTTACTGAATCCCATAATTCTAAAGTGTTTAATCTTCTAAATGTAGAAATAGTAAGCTCATCTGCATGAAGTTCACATATATGAGTAGGGTGATGCTTTTTCCACTGTATAGTGGAAGCAAATAACATTAAAAGATCCAACTTACTATAAAAAGAAGGGTGGTCTTTTATATTCTCTAAAACCCAAATTGCTTTCAAAAAAACCTTTATTTATTTGTTATACGAAATATGCGTAAAATGTTTGTACAGAAGTATGATCTCCAGAACCTATAGTAAGTGCAGCGGACGTGCTTATCTGTGTACCTCCTCCTCCTGTAGCTGTTCTCCATTCTGAGAAGTTAAATGGATATGTTCCAGTAGCAGTTAATGTTACTGTGGAGTGTACGCCAAAATCTACATTTTTAAGGGTAATGGATGATCCTGGACCTTCAGAGTATGGTGCTGTTACCTCTACAGTTCCGTTTCCAGTACTTGCTATTGTTCCATGTAAAAAACTTGTATTTCTTAAATCATCTACACTAAAACTACCTAAGGACGGTGCTGGGTATATCGATAATCCAACATCGTTTAAGGTTATGTTTGTATCATCTGTGAAACCAGCGTTAGACCACACGTCAAAGGTGCTGAATTGAATATCGTTGTTACCGTAAGTATATACTGCCATTATGCTTGAACTATCTTATCTTTGGGGAAATGTTTTGAAAGCTCAATTTTTAAATGCTTATAAGCTAGTTCAAATGGTTTTTCCATCAAAGAATAATCTATTAGTTTTCTTTTTTTACTGATCGTGTTGACTTGTACATCTTCTTTTCTTTCGATAATTTTGATTTTTTCTACTTCATCTCCATTTTCGTCAAAAGAAACATAAGGTACTTCTTTAACTACAACCTGTTTTTCATATATCGGCTCTTCTACAGTTACCTCATTTACGGTTGAGACTTTAAAATAATTATCAAGTGTTATCTCTATACCGTCTATATCTTCAGAGTCACTGTAGTAAACTACTTCTCTTTTAATCATCCCGCCAGCATTTGTTAACGGGTCATCTAAATACTTTCTATAAAACTTACTTGCTCGTTTTTTATTTACCCAACAAGTCGTAGTATACTCTAGCTGTGCTTGAACTTTATTTATTCTACAGGTTTCTATTCTTATATAGGCCTGGTCGGTTGAACCTGCACTAGTGTCTAAATCTACTTTTATTGTTAATCCCATTGCGTAACTGTTTTACTATATAATATAAATAGATTTAATTTAATTAACAACTGATTTAATGTTTTACTTTATACGGTATATGTTCCTGATCCTGTAAATTTTATTATAGTATGGTCTCCATTTGTTGTAATTGTAGGTGATCCGGAAGAAACTCCTGTATAGTTCGTAGTTAATACTTTAAATATTACAACTCCTGATCCTCCTGCATATGAAACTGATTGATTTGGGTATGAATCATTATAAGCTCCTCCTCCACCTCCACCGCCTTTATTAACGGTACCTGTAGAACCCTGTGGGGATGAACCAAATTTATAGTCTTCACCATCTCCGCCGCCTCCGGTTCCTCCATTTCCACCTACAGCTGCTGTTCCACCATTTTGACCACCACCACCACCACCTCCAGCGTATGTTACTGATGCTCCTGTAATACTAGAGGCTGTTCCGTTACCACCAGCTCCACCGATACCGGCACTTTGACCGGATTGACCTACTGCTGCTTTTCCACCTCCACCACCTCCACAGTAGTTAGGGTTACCTGATCCTCCTGATCCACCAGCATTACCTTGTCCTGAGGTTCCTGCTCCTCCAGATGTAGAATTATATCCTCCACCCCCTCCAGAACCACCACCGTAGCCTACTTTCGTATTTTCAGATCCTCCTCCTCCTCCAGCAACTGCTATTACTGGAGAAATCCCCATATAAGCTATAGTAGAGTTCTGTCCAGTAATACCGTGGTTAGTTGATGCGGTTCCTAATGATAATCCTGCTCCACCAGCTCCTACAGTTGCGGTAATTTCAGTAGTATTTGCCACAGAAGAAAAAGTACCAGTCAACATACCTCCTGCTCCTCCTCCACCTCCACCTGAACCGTTACCTCCTCCACCGCCTCCGGCTATAAGAAGATATTCTATATCATATGGAGATACAGGGGCTTCATCAGTCTGTGTTCCAACCACTTGCCATTGAGTACCAGTATATACTTTTAGTATACCATCGGTATCATCATGAAATAAACTTCCTGTTAGAGGATTCGGTATAGAACCAGTACTAGGGTGATTTGGAACATTAAAAGATCCTGATGTTGTAGTTGTACCGTTAAGAAATGGGCTAAATACTTTCATTGTCTTATGCTGTATATGTTCCTGAGTCTGTATATGTTAAAATTGTATCTGCTCCGTCTGCTGTTACTGTTGGAGTGCCTGTTGTTGTACCGGTGTACTTAGAGGTGGGCATTCTAAGTACCACTACTCCTGAACCTCCTGCACCTCCATTATATCCACTACCACCGTTACCTCCACTCCCACCACCACCGGTATTTGTAGTACCTGGATTTCCATTTGTATCACCTGCACTAACACCAGTAGCACCTCCGCCTTGTCCGCCAGTACCTGGAGTACCACCTTGGTATGTAGCTGATCCTCCTCCTCCGGCATAGTAAGTTAACGTACCGGTAATATTACTTCTTTTACCTATACCACCGCTTCCTCCTACTCCTGCTGAAGCGTTTCCTCCTACAGCTCCTGCTCCACCACCACCGCCTGAAGGGTAGTTAGTGCTTGAGGTAGAACCATCTCCTCCATTATTTCCTTGACCGGCAGTACCAGATCCTCCGGATTGTGTACCTGAAGTTTGATTTCCTCCACCACCTCCAGATCCTCCATTACCGGGTACTGTTTGTGTTGCATAAGAGGATCCGCCGCCTCCACCTGCTGCTGTGATAGTAATACCAGTAGCACCTATAGATGAATCTACTCCATCTGTTCCTGAAGCATTTCCACTATTATATATACCACCTGCTCCTGCTCCTCCTACTGTTACTGTCCAAGAAGAACCAGGTGTTACAGAAGATAAAGAAGAAGATAGATATCCACCTGCTCCACCTCCACCCCCGTGCTGTATTGCGCCACCAGCGCCACCTGCTACAACAAGATATTCTATATCATAAGGAACTGGAGGTGTAACTTGAACTCCAACTACCTCCCATTGCCCTTCATAGACATATAATTTTTCATCAGACGTATCTAAAAATAG
>MEHZ011576942.1_pt1 | contig 18316 bp, 16 predicted proteins | sample 897221 | NCBI WGS metagenome assembly MEHZ01 (sample SAMN05514161, study PRJNA337945) | marine metagenome | isolation source: marine surface water | place: Arctic Ocean | collected 2007-12-13
TTTCGCAGGCACCACGGTTGACCTGAAGGAACTTCAAGGTCTGTTCGTTGAAGACATAAACTTCGTTCGACGGGTCGTCGATGGTACGCTCGAGACGCGTGCTGAGCTGTTCGGCCTCGCGGCGGGAGGTAATGTCGCGGTTCATGATGAGACGGGCCGGTTGGCCGTCCCAGTCGACTGGTAGACCCGCCGCTTCGACCTCGACGACGGAACCGTCGAGCCGCACCCGCCGGGTCTCGTACCAGCTATTTTTCTCGCGTTTTTTAAGGGCGTGACTGCGTTCGGTGCGCAGTGACTTGTCGTCTTCGTGGAAAAATATTTCGTAGTTCAAGCCCAGCAAATCTTCCGTGCTGGCGGCGCCGAATAGCGCGGCGGCTGCCGCGTTCGCGAAAACGATCAGGTCGTCGACGTGAACGCGGATTGCATCTGGCGAAGCGTCGATCAGCCGGCTGTAGCGTGTCTGGCTCTCTTCAAGACGCTTCGATGTTTCCATCTTTTCGGTGATATCACGGGTGACGAGAAGGTTTTCTTTTTCCCCATCCCATTCCATGGTGATGGCGGTTGATTCCACTTCTACCCGACGACCCGTCGAGCCGTATTCTGGCAATTTGATGCCAGTCGGAGATTTCCTGCCTGTCGAGCATTTCCTGCCGGAGGCGCATTTTCTCAAGCTCTTCCGGCGGCATGAAATTTGACGGCCGCCCGATCAGTTCGTCGGGCGATGCCGCGCCCAGAAATTTGGCCTCCGCTTCGTTGGCGTATAGCATCTGACCGTCGCGGTTTACCCGCACGCCGTCCGGCATGATGTTGAGCAATGAACGATAGCGGGTTTCACTGTTTCGGAGGGCGAGTTCGGTCTGCTTGCGGTCTGTGAGGTCGACGATTCCCACGATGGCGGCATTCTGGCCGTTCCACATAAAGGGCCCTGCCGCCGCCTCGCCGGAGAACTCAGACCCATCTGTGCAGAGGAAGCAGAATTCGAGCGGTGCGTTCCTCTCGCCAGCGTTGGTCCGTGGAATTCTGTCGTTTAGAACCTTGTCCCGCTGGCTTTCATGGACAACATTCGATTTGGTGACGCCGATCACGTCGTCCAGACTGCGATAGCCGAATTTGTCCAGCATCGCTGAGTGTGAATACACAATGCTGCCTTCGACGTGGACGATCATCGGATATGGCATGAAATCGACCAGGTTCCGGTGGCTGGTTTAGCTTTCTGCCAGGGCGGTCAGATGGATCCACTGTCGTTTTTTCTGACGGAAAATCTACGCTTGCAACTTTAAACTGTGGTGAAGAGACTCAGTAAAGTGGGCGTTAACATCCCGGTTCGCCGCGAGCAGGGTGTTTGTCTAGCGCCCGCCTGCTGCCCGAAAATGAACAAGGGCCTAGCCGTTGGCGGCTAAGCCCTTGTCTCTATTGGTGGAGCCAGACGGAATCGAACCGACGACCTCTACAATGCCATTGTAGCGCTCTCCCAACTGAGCTATGGCCCCGAACTGTTTACGGTCGTACCGTCCCAACACTCTATGAATGCGGTCGCCCCGCGGCAAGCCTTAATTTTTCGTCAGCCGTCGCTATTCGGGTCGACGTCTTTCGCTTTCTCCAGAACCTCGGATACGTCGGGATCGGACGCGATCGCGTCGTCATCGTCGTCGTCCAGATTGATAGCGGTGTCATCGACTTCCAACGCGTCGTCGGCGGTCTCTTCCGTATCATCGGATTCTGCTGCTTCGGCCAGCGGTGCGGCCGCAGCGGCTTTTGCCTTGGCCTGGCTTGCGGCGACAGCCCGCGCCCGGCGCGGACGAACCATTGCAAGCGGATCGAACTCCGCCCCGCAGCTTGGACAAACGATCGTTTCGCGCTGCATATCGTAAAAGCGCGCGCTACACCCAAGGCAGGTGCGCTTAAGCCCCCATTCCGGCTTCGCCAAAAGCTGTCTCCATCAAATTCTGTAATAGGGCGAAAGCCTTTGCCATGTCTGGCGAGGTCTGTCAAAAGCAAAATCATCCCCACGCTTGCGGCCCGCGCCGACTATGGTAGAGACGGGGCTGGTCAATTGGCATTTACAGAGCGCTTCGAGCGCATTCAGGATGACGCCGTGAGCAAACTTGTTTCCCAGGCTGCCCCCGCTTTAAAGGGTCGGGTCTTCGTGCCCGGCGATAAGTCCATATCGCATAGAGCGTTGATGATCGGGGCCTCGGCAGTCGGCGAGACCCGAATCCGCGGCTTGCTCGAAGGCGAAGATGTCTTGTGTACGGCAGCGGCCCTTCAGGCACTGGGCGCTCATATTGAAAAGCGCGGCGACGTGTGGTCGGTGATCGGTGTCGGGGTCGGCGGGTTTTTGCCGCCGGAAAATATTATAGATGTCCGAAATGCCGGTACGGCGGCGCGATTATTGATGGGCCTGCTCGCGACGCAGGACCTGAGGGTGCATCTCACCGGTGATGCGTCGCTGCGGTCGCGGCCGATGAAGCGGGTGATCGTCCCGCTGTCGCAGATGGGTGCTGCCTTCGATGCACGGGAAGGTGGCCGCATGCCGCTTGTGCTCCATGGCGCATCGGAACCGATCCCGATCGAATATGATGTGCCGGTCCCGTCCGCTCAGGTGAAATCGGCGGTGCTGTTGGCGGCGCTCAACACGCCTGGTACCACCACCGTAACGGAGCGCGAAGCAACGCGGGACCATACCGAAAACATGCTCCGGTCGTTTGGTGCGGATATCGAGGTTTCCGTATTGGACGATGGCGGGCGGCAAATTGCAGTCACCGGATTCGCCGAACTGACGGCAACCGATGTCACGGTGCCCGGCGATCCGTCCTCGGCGGCCTATCCCGGTGTGGCGGCGTTGATTGTGCCGGGATCCGAGGTAACGGTCGAAAATATCGGCATGAACCCGCTGCGCGCCGGTCTTTTCGAGACATTGCGCGAGATGGGCGCTGATCTGACGTATGCCAATGAACGCGAGGCCGCGGGCGAACAGGTCGCCGACGTTACGTTTCGCCATGGTGCGCTGACCGGTGTCGACATCCCGGCGGCGCGTGCGCCGGCGATGATTGACGAATACCCCATTGTCGCCGTCGCGGCGTCTGTTGCGTCGGGCGAGACACGGATGCGCGGAGTGGCGGAACTGCGGGTCAAGGAAAGCGACCGGTTCAGAGCGATCCTCGACGGTCTCGCGGCGTGCGGTGTGACGGCCCGGGCGGACGGAGACGATATCGTTATTCAGGGCTGCGGCGGCATACCCGCGGGCGGCGCTGAAATTGCCGTCAATCTCGATCATCGTATCGGGATGTCGTTTCTTGTTCTCGGCCTGGCGACGCAAAACCCGGTATCGATCGACGATGCCGCTGCAATCGGCACGAGTTTCCCCGGATTTGTCGATCTGATGAACGGGATCGGCACCGATATTTCCCAGACGGGTCTTTCAGAGATAGGTCTTCCAGAGATCGGGGCCTGATGATCGGCCATGTCGTTATTGCGGTCGACGGACCGGCAGCGAGCGGCAAGGGTACGCTCGCCCGGCGCCTCGCCGCTGAACTGGGATATGCCTATCTTGATACCGGCCTGCTTTACCGCGCCGTCGGTCTCATCCTGATCAGACAGGGTCTGGACCCGGCAGATGAAAATGCGGCGGCTGAGGCGGCGATAGTTTTCGATGCCGCGACAGCGGATTTTAACGATCTGGCGCTCCGAGACGAAGAAACCAGCAAAGCGGCCGGAATTGTCGCGGCGTTTCCGGCCGTCAGAGCCGCTCTGGTCGATGTTCAGCGGCGGTTCGCCGCAAACCCGCCCGGCGGTGCTGAGGGTGGCGCTCAGGGCGGTGCTCGGGGTGCTGTTCTGGACGGGCGCGATATCGGTACCGTGATCTGCCCCGACGCGGACTACAAATTCTTCATAGAGGCGGATATCGAGGAACGGGCCCGCCGCCGGGTTAAAGAGTTGCGGGATCGGGGCGATACGGCTATACTTGCAAAAGTTCTGCAGGAAATGAAAGAACGTGACGAGCGGGATCGTATCCGCGCCGTCGCACCTCTGGCACCAGCAGCCGACGCGTCTGTCGTTAACACGACAAATCTAAACGCCGACGCCGCATTTGCCTTGGCAATGTCTCTCATCCGATAGCAGAATATATGGAACAGATATTGGGGTCTTAAGGACCGCGGCCTACGAAGGTGTGCGCCCCACTGGCGTTCGTGTCGTTTCAGAAAGGGAAATCAGGACACATTATGGCTACAGATATGACAAATATGGCGGACGGAGGTCTCAAAGAAGACTTCGCTGCCCTGCTGGAGGAAAGCTTCGGCGACGGCAACCTGACAGAAGGTTCCGTCATAAAGGGAACGGTTCTTTCGATCGACGGCGATAACGTATTGATCGATGTCGGTCTGAAATCCGAAGGGCGCGTTGCGCTCAAGGAATTCGGCATGCCGGGCCAACCCGCGGAGATCGAGGTCGGCGATGTCGTCGACGTCTATCTGGAGCGGATGGAAAACAAGAACGGTGAGGCCGTCCTCAGCCGTGAGCGCGCCCGCCGTGAAGAGGCATGGACTCTTCTGGAAATCGCGTTTGAGAAAACCGAACGTGTCAGCGGCACAATCTTCGGCCGCGTCAAAGGCGGCTTTACGGTCGATCTTTCCGGCGCCGTCGCATTCCTGCCCGGCAGCCAGGTCGATGTCCGTCCGATCCGTGATATCGGCCCGCTCATGGGCACGCCGCAGCCGTTCCAGATCCTCAAAATGGATCGACGCCGCGGCAATATAGTGGTTTCGCGCCGCGCCGTTCTGGAAGAATCCAGGGCCGAGCAGCGCAACGAGCTTCTCGCCAACCTCAAGGAAGGCCAGATTCTCGAAGGCATGGTCAAGAACATCACCGATTACGGCGCGTTCGTCGATCTCGGCGGTGTCGATGGTCTGCTGCATGTCACCGATATCGCGTGGCGTCGCATCAACCATCCGACCGAAGCTCTGTCGATTGGCCAGACCGTCAAGGTTCAGGTCATTCGCTACAATTCCGAAACCCAGCGTATCTCGCTCGGCATGAAGCAGCTCGATGCGGATCCTTGGGAAGGCGTGGAGCTGAAATACCCGGTCGGCACCAGGTTTACCGGCCGTGTCAGCAACATCACCGATTACGGTGCGTTTGTGGAACTGGAACCTGGCGTCGAAGGCCTGGTCCATGTTTCCGAGATGAGCTGGACAAAGAAGAATGTGCATCCTGGCAAAATCGTATCGACCAGCCAGGAAGTCGACGTCATGGTGCTCGAAGTCGATCCGCAGAAGCGGCGGATCAGCCTTGGCCTCAAGCAGTGCCACGACAACCCCTGGGATTCATTCGCGGTGGACTTCCCGTCCGGGCAGGAAATCGAAGGCGAGATCAAGAACATCACCGAATTCGGTCTGTTCGTCGGCCTAGCCGGGGATATCGACGGCATGGTGCATCTGTCTGACCTGTCGTGGGAGCACGATGGCGAAGAAGCCGTTAAGCAGTTCGAAAAAGGCCAGATGGTCAAGGCCCGCATTCTCGACGTTGACGTCGATAAAGAGCGGATAAGCCTTGGCATCAAGCAGCTCACGGACGATCCCTATGCATCCGTCATGGACGACATCACCAAGGGTGACACGGTTACCTGTACGGTTACCGCTGTCAGTGACGGTGGGCTTGAGGTTTCGGTCTCTGGCGGTCTGCCCGGCTTTATCCGCCGAGGCGATCTGTCCCGCGAACGCAGCGAGCAACGTCCCGACCGTTATGCGGTTGGCGACCGGATCGATGCGCGGATCACCAATATCGACAAGCGGGAGCGCAAGCTCAACCTGTCGGTTAAGGCCCATGAAGTGGCCGAGGAAAAGCAGGCAATGGCGGAATACGGTTCGTCCGATTCCGGCGCCAGCCTCGGTGATATTCTTGGGGCAGCGCTGACCCGGGCACGTGAAGAAGGCGACGGGGATGAAGAAGCACCCGCCGTTGACGCCGCGCCTGCCGCAGAGGCTCCTGTAGAAGAAGCAGCGGAAGAACCGGCAGCGGAAGCACCCGCTGCTGAGGCAGGCGACGACGAGCTGGAGAAATCCTGATCGTTCATGCTTGCTGATCTGCATACGCCGATGATGATCGGGGTCGTGGGCTGATGGCCTACGACTCCGATTATCTTGTTGATCGTCGCCGGCTGAAACGCCGGTTGACCTTTTGGCGGGTGGTTGCAGTAGTTACGATTGTCGGCGCGATAGCGGCGGCGTATGGCCGCCTCGGCGACACGATGGTCGGGGGCGATTTTATAGCCCGAGTGAATATTCAGGGCATTATCGTCCAGGACGACCAGCGCCTTAAAGCGCTTCGAGACCTTTCCGACAACGATGCCGTCAAGGCCGTAATCCTGCGGATAGACAGCCCCGGCGGCACCATTGTCGGTGGCGAGACCCTTTACCGTGCGGTCCTCGATCTGGCGAAGGAGAAACCCGTCGTCGCCGTGATGGATGGCGTTGCTGCCTCCGCCGCCTATATGATCGCGATTGCCGCCGACCGATTGTTCGCCAGAGAAGGCACACTGACGGGGTCGGTCGGTGTCATCCTGCAGACGACCGAGGTCACCAAACTTCTGGAAATGATCGGCATTTCGGCGCGTTCCTTCAAAAGCGGCTCGCTGAAGGCTTCACCGTCGCCGGTTGAGCAGATCACGCCGGAAGTCGAGGCTGCCACGCAGGCGTTGATCGACGAGATGTATCGAATGTTCCGTGACATGGTTCTCGAACGCCGGAATATGAAACCGGCTGAGGAGTCCAAGTTCGCGGACGGGCGCATCTTTACCGGCCGGCAGGCGATGCAGAATGGCCTGATCGATGAAATCGGTGGCGAACAGGCGGCGATTATCTGGCTGGAAAACGAAAAAAATATACCCAAAGACCTGACCGTGCGCAAAGTGAACCTGCGCCGGGATGTCGATAATTTTTTCGAACGGTTGGATAGTCTGGCGCGAAAAACGATTTTGTCAGAACGACTTACCCTTGACGGGTTAATTTCGGTCTGGCACCCTATTCCCCGTTAATTCGAGTTATCCCGGCAGCAACAGAAGGCTGGCTGACGGATTGGAGAAATATTTTTCCGTGAAGCCGGATGCAGAAAACAAGAAGCGCCGGTACGCGGAAAGGGACGCGATAGATGACAAAGTCCGAACTTATTCTGAGGTTGGCGGAAAGTAATCCGCATCTGTATCAGCGTGATGTGGAACGCATTGTGTCGACGATTTTTGATGAAATCTCGACAGCGCTTGCCCGCGGAAACCGGGTCGAGCTCCGTGGCTTTGGCGCGTTTTCCGTAAAAACCCGCGATGCGCGGACCGGGCGCAATCCGCGCACGGGCGAATCCGTTCATGTTGCGAAGAAGTTCGTGCCGTTTTTCAAGTCCGGAAAGGACCTGCGCGACCGACTGAACGACCGGAAGTAGAAGTGACTGCGGGGCGCCGCCCGATTGCCCGGTACATTCGTGTCCATTGCGACCGTGCCCTTGACGCACTCGGACTCCCCGACGCGCCCGGAAATTTTAAAGTATCCGGCACTCAGACACCTCAGAAAGATAATTGATGCGTCAGCTGTTTGGCATCATCGTTTTTGTACCGCTGGCACTGATCATCGGCATTTTTGCGGTCGAGAACCGTGGGCCGCTCGCGCTTGAAATCTGGCCACTGCGGGGCGTTCAGGAGATGTGGGCGTCAGTCTGGATTCTGGGCCTCCTGGCAATCGGTATCATTGTCGGCCTGGTCATCGGCTGGCTCGGCGGCGGAAGTGCGCGGCGCCGTGCACGCAGGGCCGAACGTCTGAACCGGACGCTCGAACGCAAGTTTTCGGAGCGGGATGCAGAACCCGCCCCCGCAGCTGAAAGTTCCTCTCCAATTGCTTCCTCCGCAGCCCTACCGGCACCGTCCGGTCGTGCCGCTCAAGTGGCCCGGACCGAAGACTAGGGCCTCGAGCGCATCCGCAGTTCATGCGACGGGTCGACTAGTCTGTGATCGGGCGGGAAAATGATCTATTAAACTGGCATCAACGTTTCTAGGACTGATCTGATGACCGCAATATCGCCTATTGATCGTATCTTCTGCGCCGTCGACACGCCAAAACTGGACGACGCTCTAATGCTGGCTGATCTCCTGGCCGGCGAAGTCGGAGCCATCAAACTCGGCAAGGAATTCTTTACGGCCCACGGACCGGACGGGGTGAAGCGCGTTGCCGATTGCGGCCATAAGATTTTCCTCGATCTGAAATTTCACGACATTCCGAACACGGTTGCCGGCGGCATCCGGGCGGCGCTGCGGCTGAACTGCGCGGTGATGACAGTGCATGCGTCGGGCGGTCCGGCGATGCTTGAAGCAGCGCGGGATGCCGCTGCCGAGGCAGGACCGAAACGACCGAAGATCGTCGCAGTCACGGTTCTGACCAGTCTGAACGATGACGATCTCGCCGCCATTGGCCAGCAGGGCCCGACCGCGGAACAGGTTCTCCGGCTTGCCCGCCTGACCGAGGCATCCGGCGTTGACGGCGTCGTGTGCTCGCCGCATGAGGTCGCCTTGCTACGCCGTGAATTGGGTGAGGACTTCGCGCTCGTCGTCCCCGGCGTGCGCCCCCACTGGGCCGGCGCGGACGACCAGAAACGTATCATGACGCCCGGCGAAGCCGTTGCCGCCGGCGCCAATAACCTGGTGATCGGACGTCCCATTACCAAGTCGAGCGACCCCGTCGCTGCCGCGCGGCGCATCGCGGAAGAGATCGCGGCAGTGCAGGCGTGACCGTCGCCACTAAAATTTGCGCCAAAATCTGCGGTGTCAGCGACAGGGCTGCGATAGATGCCGCCGTCGCCGGTGGCGCGCGTTATGTCGGTTTTGTTTTCTTTCCGAAATCCCCTCGTCATGTCACACCGGGCCAGGCGGCTGAATTATCGGCATTGCTCGCTGAAAGCGTTGTCCCGGTTGCCCTGGTAGTCGATCCAGATGACGATCTAATCGCGGAGATCGATAAGCAGGCCGGCGTGAAGATGTTTCAGCTCCACGGTAGTGAGAGCCCGGAGCGTGTGGCCGAGATCAGATCGCGCACCGGTAAGCAGGTGATGAAGGCGATCAAGGTATCCGATGCAGCGGATTTCGATGCGGCCGCGGCCTATCTGGATGTCGCTGATATGCTGCTGTTCGATGCTAAGCCGCCGACCGAAATGGCCAATGCGTTGCCCGGCGGAAATGCTATTTCGTTCGACTGGACGCTTTTGTCAGGTCGTGACTGGCCGCTGCCATGGATGCTGTCAGGCGGGCTTGATGCTGAGAACGTGGCAGAGGCAATCCGTGTTTCGGGGGCGTCTGCGGTCGATGTGTCGTCCGGTGTCGAGAGCGTGCCGGGCGTCAAGGATGCGGTGCGTATCGCGGTTTTTTTGGAAGCGGTAAAACACGCGCGATAAGCTCTGTGCCTTCGCGTTTTCCTGCGCTAAACATCCTCCTATGAAAGAAACATTGAACACATACCGCGCCGGACCCGACGAGAATGGGCATTTTGGTATTTATGGCGGGCGCTACGTCGCCGAGACGCTTATGCCGTTGCTGCGCGAGGTCGAAGAGGCGTATGAGACGGCGAAGGCCGACCCGGCGTTCCGCGCGGAATTCGACAATCTGATGACCCACTATGTCGGGCGGCCCAGCCCGCTGTATTTTGCGTCGCGGATCACCGAACATTGCGGCGGCGCCAAGGTTTATTTCAAGCGCGACGAGCTGAACCATACCGGCGCGCACAAAATCAACAATACGCTCGGACAGGTATTACTGGCGCGGCGGATGGGCAAGACGCGGGTCATCGCCGAGACCGGTGCAGGACAGCACGGTGTTGCCACGGCAACCATCTGCGCGCTGTTCGGTATTCCCTGCGTTGTCTATATGGGCGCTGTCGATATAGAGCGGCAAAAGCCGAATGTTTTCCGGATGAAGCTGCTCGGCGCCGAAGTGGTACCGGTCAGTTCGGGGTCGTCCACCCTGAAGGATGCGATGAATGGCGCGCTGCGCGACTGGGTCGCCCATGTCGACGATACGTTCTACGTCATTGGCACTGTTGCCGGGCCGCACCCGTACCCCGCGATGGTTCGGGATTTTCAATCGGTGATCGGAATCGAGACCCGAGAACAGATCATGGCGGCCGAGGGCCGGCTTCCCGACACGCTTGTCGCCTGCATCGGCGGTGGATCGAACGCGATGGGACTGTTCCATCCGTTCCTCGATGATGCCGGCATTCGTATCATCGGGGTCGAGGCGGCAGGTGACGGCATCGACACCGATCGTCACGCAGCGTCGCTGTCCGGCGGTTCGCCGGGGGTGCTGCACGGTAACCGCACCTACCTGCTGCAGGACGATGACGGCCAGATCGCCGAGGCGCATTCGATTTCCGCCGGGCTCGATTATCCTGGCATCGGGCCGGAACATGCCTGGCTGCATGATAGTAGGCGGGTGGAGTACGTGTCGGCGACCGATACGGACGCGCTCGACGCATTCCAGCTGTGCAGCAAGCTCGAAGGCATTATACCGGCGCTGGAACCGGCGCATGCACTCGCGCACGTCCTCCGCATTGCCCCCGACCTGCCGTCGGATCATATTATGATCATGAACATGTGCGGCCGCGGCGACAAGGATGTGTTTTCCGTCGCCGATGCCCTCGGGGTCGAGATATGAGCCGGCTGGAAGCCCGTTTTGCTGCACTCCGAGCCGCAGGGCGGGGCGGCCTTGTGACCTTCGTGACCGCCGGCGACCCGAATATCGAGCTGTCGGTTGAAATACTTGCCGGACTGCCTGCCGCCGGTGCCGACGTTATCGAGCTCGGCATGCCGTTCACCGATCCGATGGCCGATGGTCCGGCGATCGAGCTCGCATCAGGGCGTGCTTTGGCCGCCGGTCAGAACATGGTTTGCACCCTCGCAATGGTCGCGGCATTCCGCAAAACCGATAACGAAACACCCATCGTCCTCATGGGCTACTACAATCCCATATACGCCTACGGCCCGGAGAAATTCGCCGCCGATGCCGGCAGTGCAGGAGTGGACGGCATGATCATTGTCGATCTGCCGCCGGAAGAAGAAGCCGAATTCAGCATTCCGGCGCGTGGCGCGGGGATCGATATGATACGCCTGGTCGCGCCGACGACGACGGATGAGCGAATCACTACCCTCGTCGAAAATGCGTCGGGATTCGTCTATTATGTTTCCGTGAGAGGAATTACCGGAACTAGTTCCGCGACGGTGAGCGATATTGCATCGAACGTGGCCCGCATCAGAAAACAGACCGATCTGCCGATCGCCGTCGGGTTCGGTATCCGCACGCCGTCTCAGGCCGCGGATGTGGCCGAGGTCGCGGATGCCGCTGTTGTCGGTACGGCGATTGTCGAACAGGTCGCCGGGGCTCTTGACGATCACGGCGTGCCCGCTGGCGACGTCGTCGGAAATACACTGGGCTACGTATTACAACTTGCCGAAGCGGTAAGGTCCGCGCGGGATGGAAACGCTTTATGAACTGGCTGAATAACTATGTGCGACCGAAGATTAGGTCGCTGGTCGGCGCGAAATCCGATGTTCCGGAAAATCTCTGGCTGCAATGCGCGTCCTGTGAACAGATGCTCTTCCATCGGGATCTGGAAGAAAATCTGAATGTGTGCAGTCACTGCGGCCATCATATGCGGCTGCCTGCGCGCAAACGTCTGGAAACGCTGTTTGACGGCGACAATTTTCAGGAAATCGAACTACCTGAAAACGTGATTGATCCTTTGAAATTCCGCGATCGGAAACGCTATTCGGACCGGCTCAGGGATTCGCGATCGGCAACCGGCCGGACGGATGCGATTATCGTCGCACATGGCAAGGTCGGTGGCCATAAAACGGTCATCGCCGTGTTCGACTTCGCTTTCATGGGCGGATCCATGGGGATTGCCGTCGGCAACGGTATTCTGGCCGGCGCGCAGCTCGCGGTGCTTCAGAATGCGGCTTTTGTGACGATCCCGTCTTCGGGAGGCGCCCGCATGCAGGAAGGTATTCTGTCGCTGATGCAGATGCCGCGCACGACAATCGCGGTGCAGCAGGTAAAAGAAGCGGGGCTTCCCTATATCGTCATCCTGGCCGACCCGACAACGGGCGGCGTGACGGCGTCGTTCGCCATGCTGGGTGATATCGCGATGTCGGAACCGGGATCGATCATCGGCTTCGCCGGTGCGCGGGTAATCGAAGAAACTATACGCGAGAAATTGCCCGATGGTTTTCAGCGGTCCGAATATCTGCTCGAACACGGCATGATCGATATGGTCGTCAAGCGGCATGAGCTCAAAGACACCCTTGCCCGGGTGATCGATCTGCTGATGCGCAAGACGCCCGGCGCCGAGATCGTGCCGATCAATACCGACACTGAAGAACCAACCGCAGCTGAGGCAGCTGAGTCCGGCGACAACGGCGCAGACGATGGTTCGAAACCTGCATCAGACTGACGCCGTCCTTGAGCGACTGACGGCGCTTCATCCGAAACTTATCGATCTTGGGCTCGACCGCACGGAGCGGTTGCTGTTCGCCCTCGGAAATCCTGAACGTCGTCTGCCCCCCGTAATTCATGTGGCGGGCACCAACGGCAAGGGCTCGACCGTCGCCTTTATGCGCGCGATCGCCGAAGCGGCCGGGCTGGCGGTGCATACCTATACGTCCCCGCATCTGGTCCGCTTTCAGGAGCGTATCGCGCTCAACGGCATGCCGATTGAGGAAGATGCGCTTCTGGCGATCCTGGAAGAATGCGAAGCCGCTAATGATGGCCAGCCCATCACATTCTTCGAGATCACAACCGCTGCGGCGTTCGTCGCCTACGCGCGTCATCCGGCTGACCTGCTGCTGCTGGAGACCGGTCTGGGCGGGCGATTCGATTCGACCAATGTTGTCGCGGCGCCTGCTGTCACGGTTATCACACCGGTATCGCTGGACCATATGCAGTTCCTTGGCGACACGGTCAAGAAGATCGCGTTCGAGAAGGCCGGTATTTTGAAGCCGGGTATACCGGGTATCGTCGGGCCGCAGCAGGCCGGCGCGCTGGCGGTAATCGAGCACCGCGCCGCGGAAATCGATGTTCCGCTGTCGATATTCGGCATCGACTGGTCTGCCGCGCCCGAAGGGGCAGACGGTCTGGTCTATCGCGACGACGAGGGTGAAATCGTCTTGCCGGTGCCGGGGCTGCCCGGGGCGCATCAGATCGCCAATGCCGGTGCGGCAATCGCTGCATTGCGCACCTGGAACTCGCTCCATTTCGGGTTCGAGGATTTCGCTGCCGGCGTGTCCGACGTGCGCTGGCCGGGGCGTCTGCAACGGCTCGGAAGCGGGCCGCTGACGCGCCTTGCGCCGCCGGGCTGGGATGTCTGGCTCGATGGCGGGCATAATCCTGCTGCCGGCGAAATGCTGGCGGAAACCCTCGCGGGGTGGGATCGAAAGCCCACGGTCTTGATCTGCGCAATGCAGAAAAACAAGGATGCCGCCGGGTTCATCGGACCGCTGTCAAAGATCGCGGGCCGTCTGATCGCGATCGATTTGCCCGGCACGACACCCGGCCATGCATCGACCGGGATCGCCGAGACCGCGCGCGCCGCCGGGATCACTGCCGAGGCGACGGACACGTTGGATGCCGCCCTGAAATGCCTGTCAGGCGTGCCGGGGCGGGTACTGATCTGCGGGTCGCTTTATCTTGCCGGTGACGTGCTGGAACGCAACGCGGCGTGGGCTCGCGGTTTAAGCCAGCCCACCTAAGCCAGCCCCGCCGACATCACACTGTTCAGCCGCCGCGAAAATGCGGCCGGATCCGGTACTTTTTCACCTTCGATGATGCGGGCTTGATCGAGCAACAGCCACGCGGCGTCCTCGACCTTCGGGCCGGCCCCGCCCTTACCCACCGATTCGGCGAGCGAGGCGACAAGCGGATGGCGCGGATTGATTTCCAGGATGCGTTTGAATGTCTGCTCGAGCTGGTTGTGCTGTTTGAGCATCCGCTCGATCCGAAGGTCCATGTCGCCCTCGTCGGAGACCAGGCAGACGGCGCTGTCGGTCAGCCGTTCCGAGACGCGGACATCTTTTACCTCTTCGTCGAGGGTCAGTTTGAACATCGCAATTAGCGCATCCACTTTGCCCTCGTCGAAGCTTGCAGGCTTTTCTTCCTCTTTGTCGTCGGATGTATCTGCGGCGACCTTGTCGAGGTCTGCGCCCGCACGGGTCGTGGATTTGAAGGGTTTGCCCTCAAATTCGCCGACGGCAGGCAGCCAGAACTCATCGACGGCGTCGGTCAGCAGCAGGACTTCGATACCCTTGGCGGTAAATCCTTCGAGCTGCGGACTTTTGCGGATCTGATCGATTTCGTCGCCGGAGATGTAATAGATCGCGTCCTGTCCTGCTTTCATCCGTCCGACATAGTCGGCGAGGCTGATCAGGTCGTCGCCGCTGGCTGTCGACTGGTACCGGCAGATTTTCTGGATGGCGTCGCGGTTCTCGGCGTCTTCGTACAGGCCTTCCTTGATAACGGCGCCGAAATCATCCCAGAAGGGTTTATATTCATCCGGCGCTTTATCGGCTTTTTTGCCGAGTTCGGTCAGCACACGCTTGACTATGGCTAACCGCATGCGCGCGATCATCGGATTATTCTGAAGAATTTCCCGGCTGACATTCAGCGGCAGGTCTTCCGAATCCACGACCCCTCGCAGGAACCGCAGCCATGCCGGTACCAGTCCTTCGGCTTCATCGGTGATAAACACTCGTTTTACGTAGAGACGAATGCCGTGTTTGCGGCTCGGATCGAACAGGTCGAACGGCTTGGCCGAGGGCAGGAAGATCAGGTTGGTATATTCCAGTATGCCTTCTACACGCCAGTGAAGGTTCATGAACGGCTCATCGAAGCCGCCGACATGATGATAAAATTCCTTGTACTGCTCGTCGGTGATGTCTTTTTTCTGACGGGTCCACAACGCCGAGGCTTCGTTGATTGCTTCCTCTTCGCCATCCGGGCCTTTGAGCACGATGGGCAGCGAAATATGGTCGGAATAGGTTTTGATGATGTGACGGAGGCGCGGCTCTTCGAGAAACTCGTCCTCGTCCTTGCGCAATTTCATGCGGACCGTGGTGCCGCGGCCTTCGCGTTCACCTTCGCTGATCGTGAATTCGCCGGTACCGTCGGAAACCCAACGCCAGGCCTGATCTTCGCCTGCGCGCAGGCTGATAACCTCGACCTCGCTGGCAACCATGAACGCCGAATAAAAGCCGACGCCGAACTTGCCGATAGCGTTGAGATCGGCGCCGTCCTCGCCCTGGTGTTCTTCAAGATAGGCCGTGGTACCGGACCGCGCGATGGTGCCGAGATCGGAAATCAGGGCGTCGCGGTTCATGCCTATCCCGTTATCGGTCAGTTCCAGGATGCACGCGTCCTTTTCGACCGTGATGCGCACCTTGAATTCGGGGTCGTCGGCGATCAGTTCCGGCTTTGTCAGAGCTTCGTAGCGCAGCCGGTCGCAGGCGTCGGAGGCGTTTGAGATCAGCTCGCGCAGAAAGATTTCCTTCTGGCTATAGAGCGAGTTTGTAACGATGTGGAGGAGGTTTGAGACCTCAGTCTCGAACCTCAGCTTTTCTTCTGCCATCGACCCGGTTCTCCTAAATTAATGTTCTAAATTCCGCCGGAATATGTTGTGCCCGCGTGATGATTTCAACCCCTTGCCAGCCGCGCTGTCCGCAGCCATCCTGCGCCCATGTCTGGCGTCGAACAACGGCCGATCGTGACGGCCGTTCTGGGCCCGACCAATACCGGCAAAACGCACTATGCGATCGAGCGGATGCTGGGTCATGTCTCCGGCATGATCGGTTTTCCGCTGCGCCTGCTGGCGCGTGAAAACTATGACCGGGTCGTGCGCGAAAAAGGTGCGGCAAAGGTAGCGCTGGTTACGGGTGAGGAAAAAATTATCCCGCCGCGGGCGGCCTATTTCATTTGTACGGTGGAAGCTATGCCGCTTGAACGGCGGGTCGAGTTTCTGGCCATCGACGAAATCCAGATGTGTGCCGATCCGGAACGCGGCCATGTTTTTACTGACCGGCTGCTTCGCGCCCGCGGCACCGTGGAGACGCTGTTTCTGGGCGCCGAAACGATCCGTCCGCTGATTCAGATGCTTGTGCCGGGAACCGAATTTATCAGCCGGCTACGATTGTCGAAATTGTCTTATGTCGGGCCACGCAAGATCACCCGCCTGCCGAGGCGCAGCGCCGTTGTCGCGTTCTCGATCAACGAAGTTTATGCAATTGCCGAATTGATGCGCCGTCAGCGTGGCGGTGCGGCGGTGGTTCTCGGCGCGCTCAGCCCGCGCACCCGCAATGCCCAAGTCGAGATGTATCAGGCCGGTGAGGTCGATTATCTCGTGGCGACCGATGCGATCGGCATGGGTCTGAACATGGACATCGATCATGTCGCGATCGCCGGCCTGCGAAAATTCGACGGCAAGAATTACCGGAAACTGTCGACCGCGGAGCTTGCCCAGATTGCCGGCCGGGCGGGCCGTCACCTGTCTGACGGGACGTTCGGGTCGATTGCTGAAATCGGCGCCATGGACCAGGATGTGGTTAACGCGATCGAAGATCATGATTTTCCATCGCTGACCGGGGTATTCTGGCGGAACGCCGATCTGGATTACAGATCGGGCCAGGGCCTGCAGAAATCGCTCGAACTGCCGCCCCCGCGTGCCGAACTGATGCGCGCCCGTGATGCCGACGACAAAGTTGCCCTTTCCCATCTGCTGCGCGACCCGAAAATAGCCGACCGGGCCTCGACACCCGATGTCGTTCGCCTGCTTTGGGATATCTGCCAGATCCCTGATTTCAGGAAAACCATGGCAGATGTCCACGCGGGCCTTCTATCGCGGATATTCCACGAACTGACTGATGGCGACTGTCTGCCCGTCGACTGGGTGGCGGCACAGATCGCGCAGCTTGACCGGGTAGATGGCGATATCGATACCCTGATGGCGCGTATCGCCCATGTGCGTACATGGACGTATATTGCCCACCGGGCCGACTGGCTCAACGAACCAGAAACCTGGCAAACCCGGACCCGCGAACTTGAGGACAAAATTTCCGATGCTCTACATACAAGCCTTACCCAACGTTTTGTCGACCGCCGGGCGGCGGCGTTTTCCCGTATGAAGGACCGCGATGACCTGATGGCCGTTGTCGGCGTCGATGGCGACGTGGTGGTCGAAGGGGAATTCGTCGGGCACCTCGACGGTTTCCGGTTTGCCCCCGATGACAACTCCGCGGCGGAGGGACGGCAGGCTTTGCTGACGGCGGCGAATAAGGCGTTGCGCAGTGAAATAGACGCGCGCGTCGATGCGCTGTGCGGGGCGCCGGATACCGTATTTTCCATCGACGAGACGGGAACGATTGCCTGGGCCGGTGCGTCCATCGCGCGGCTGGAAAAGGGTGCCGACATCGTGTCGCCTGGTGTCGCCGTGATGTCGAGCGACTATCTTTCGGCTGAACAGCGCGAACGCATGCGTAAACGACTGGTGACCTGGCTCTCCGCCCAGATGGACGACGCGCTTGAGCGGTTGATGACGTTGCGCAACGCCGAGCTCAGTGGCGTCGCCCGCGGTCTCGCCTATCAGATGGTAGAGGGATTGGGTTCGCTGCCGCGTCAGCGTGTGCTCAAGGATGTCCGCGAGCTGTCAAAGGAAGATCGCTCGGCGCTCCGTTCCTGCGGTGTCCGGATCGGCGCGGAGACGCTGTTCGTGCCGTCGCTGGTCAAACCCAAGTCCGTGCAGTGGCGGGCAATGCTGTGGAAACTGTTTAACGATCGCGAAACCGCGTCGCCGCCCGGCGCAGGGCTTGTGACGGTGCCGGCGGGGGACGACCTGCCGGAGGATTTTCTCGAAGCGTGCGGTTACGCAAAGCTGGGGGGGCGGGCAGTGCGGATCGACGTGCTGGACCGCGTGGCGATCGATCTGCAGCGCCAGTCCCGCGCGGGAAAAATGGATATCGGCGCCGCACAGCTCAATCTGCTGGGGCTGTCGATGGAGGCCGCGCGTCCTGTCTTCGAGGGGCTCGGGTATGTTGCCGAAGAAGCCGGCGAGGAGCTGGTGTGGAAATGGGTTGGCCGCCGAAAACCGAAATCTGAGCGGCCCAAGCATCCGAAACGGCCCCAACAGGGTAGACCGGAGCGCGCAGCGCCAAAACCCCGCAAGCCCGTGCCAAAAGATGAAAATTCACCCTTTGCCAAACTCAGGGACATTAAGTTTTCTTGAATAGGGGCGCAGGTATAAGGCTGGATAAG
>MEHZ011547052.1_pt1 | contig 18306 bp, 13 predicted proteins | sample 897221 | NCBI WGS metagenome assembly MEHZ01 (sample SAMN05514161, study PRJNA337945) | marine metagenome | isolation source: marine surface water | place: Arctic Ocean | collected 2007-12-13
GGGTCAATAGCCCCCTCCATAATTCCGCCGTGCAGTCGTTCCGTTTGCTCTACGTCTAAGACTTTCAACATAAAAGCAATAAACTCAGGCTCAGACATAGCTGATACAACTTGTCGATCATACTTAGGAGTGTACCCGTTGTAGTTCTTGCGCTGACCCATGTTAACACCCAAGTGGTTAATCTCAGCCATTTGACCAAGATTGGTTGTTTGGATTACATCAACAAGGTCTTCAAAGACTTTTAAACCTTCTAACCTTTTTGGTACTTCTCCACTAGAAATAGCGTCCATAAGGTCGAGGTGTAATTGCATAGAACCTTCCTTCAGGTTTTCTCCGTAAACACGAGCAACCTCGGGGTCTTTAATAGTAGCATCTCTGTAAGAAGACATATACTTAGTTGGGTCTTCTCCTAGGAAAACTTCCAACAAATCATTATTTACAAGGAACTCTATAAGCGGTGCTTGGTCTTTAATTATCTGACCATCAACTAAACGTTGAATAGATGTGCTACGCTCAACTCCCTCACGCAGACTTCCGTCTAAGAGAGTCTTCAGCTGTTTCATCTTAGAAGCAGAAGTTCTTTTGCCTTTTAAAACACCCATTAGGCTCTGAGCTACAGCAGCGTTGTGAACACTACGTAACACCATTGCTAAGTTTTCTTGGTAAAAGAAGTCATTAACTTTGCCCATCTTTTCAGCCATAGAAACGTTTTCGTCTCTAAGTATAAAACCAATTCGTTGCGCCATTTCTAGCGGAGCCTTCACCTCTTTTAAATTACGAAGAGTTGTTAAAATAGTCTCACTATCTGGAGTCCCAGTCCGTATAACCTTAAGTATAGCTTTACGACGCTTCTCTGTACCCATCTGGTTAATGAGTATATCTTTTACATAGGGAGTTAAATGACCCATCCCTATTTTATCTAAATCTGCAATTCCCTCTGCAACATATGCGTTGAGCTCTTTTGCAGTAGTAGGTAAATTGCTAGGAAGCAAAGTTGGAATAACCGACTCATCTCCCACAACCTCCAAAATTGTATCTTCTAGATACTTCTTGGGGTCAGCAGTGTATTTGCGCATCTCTTCTGCGCGGCTTTTAAAATTAGGATTTTCGTAAGCAACTTTTGCTTTTACGCTTGATTGTGTTTTTATGCTAGTACCACCATTGTATAACGTTTTTAACTGCAACGCAGGGTTAGTTGATTCTCTCAACTCCCTAACAACAGCAGCAACGTGTTCAGCAACAATAGCTGGTTTTTTAATGTCTTTAACAGATTCAAGACCACTAACTTTAAGGATATCCGCTGCATAACCAAGAAGGTTCAAAACAAACATTTTGTATTTAGAAAACAATGCAGGCTCACTTGCCTTAAGAGCAGCCCAAAACTCTGGTCTAGATATAGCAAACTCCATCAAATGTGAGCCTGCTTCTTCTTCAAACATCTCTTTTGACTTGCCGTAACCGCGAGCTACAAGAGCAGCTTCTAACGCTTTCTTAGTACCAGAACGCTGGGCTACCGCCAACAGCTTAGCATAAGCCATTGGATTAATTTCTTGTATGTTGTGCCACCCTTCGTGAAACACAGTACTGAGTAGCTGAGTAGTTACAATCTCAGAAGTAGGAACTCTCTGAGCGTCAATCTCAGCTTGTTTTACATAAGCATCTGCAAAAAACAAATGCGGTTGAGCTACGTAATTAACCAGCTCTCCAGGAACTTTCCAGCCCATCGCTATGCCTTCAGCGTTTAGGTTAGACGGCTGGGGAGCTATTCTAGCTGGTATTGCTTTTTCATCTCCAAATAACACACCATTAACTATGCCGTTAACCTCTTGCACAGTTTTAGCGTATGTTTCTCCAATGTTTTTATTAAAAGCTTGTTTGTTTTTGTATATCTGCTTTCTTAAAGTAGAAGCCAGCTCTTTGTGCTCATTTAATGCTTCGGCAATAGATTTAGCTTTATCGCCTTTTGCTTTTTTAAGATCACCTTCGATTAAAACTATATCTGATATAACGTCATTATATCTTAGCTCATCTATATAAATATTTCGTGCTTCTTCAAAGACAAGAACATTGGCTTCAGCTTCAGCTTTTGTAACAGTGCCATAGTTTTCTGTAATTGTGTAACCTTTATGTAATTGATTACCACCTAAACTTGCTTTCACTTCATCGCCTGTTTTACGAATATCAGTAAATCCGTTTTCAAAAAGAACAGCAACGTCATCATCAGTTAACTTTTTAACCTTTCCAAATAACGAAGCCTGTGTGACACGCTGAACTTGAGCCTCATATTGCTTAACAGTTTTAAGTATACTAACGTCACCTTGCTCAATTGTGGCTATGAATTTATCTGCTAGAGCAGACGCCATTGTAGAGGTCTTGGTGTTTATTTCGTGCATCTTAAGGAAAGCAGCCATCTCAAGCATGTCATTCATAGAGACGTCATCTTGTTTTACTCTTCCCTCTGCAATGTCCTTAAGACGTTGGTTTTTCTTAATAGCGTTTACTACACCCCTGCTACCGTTTTCATACACGTTAGCATACGCATCAAATATAGAAGAATCACCCTCCATAAGCTTTGTGTAAGTCTTATAGTCGCTTTTAGCTTTTGCTGCTTTTCCTGCGCTACGAGCAGACATAGCGGCAGAACCACCACCCAAAATTCCTGCAAAAAGAGTGTTCATTCCAGCAGCCATCTTTGCGTGCTCAAACGTGTATTGCTCTACGCCTAAGTCGTTTGTCATGTACGCGTAAGGGACTTCAAAAGCTGCACCATACGCTAAGACATTTTTAAAAGTTCCCTTGCCTGTGTGATAAGCAGCTGCAGACCTTTTACCAGCCGCAGCGTAGAGCGACCCTTTAGCCACACTTGCTCCCATGCCAAGACCTACAAAGTTTACGGGGTCTGTGACAAGTCCAACACCAAGTGATGTAAAAAACTGTGATACCTGATTGTCCTGACCCTGAGAAACTTCGTTATAGTGTGCAAGACTTGCGGCTCTTTGAACACGGCGTTGAAATGTGTATGGGTTTTCATTAGCTCGGTAAGACAAGCCATACTTCTGAGCGGGTGACTCTTCATACTCTTCTCTGCTGACGGGGGCATACTTCCCCATCTTCATGTCTCTACGCTCGTCATACTGCTTGAGAGAGTCAGCAGCAGTCATCGTAAAGTTACGCTGAATTGTTGCAAGGCTGGTAGCCTTTAGACCCTCAACGAATCCATAGTCTGTAGGACTGTAAGCACCCCCAGATATCTCGTTAAGAGTTCTAGGTTGATACAGTGAGTTTGGGTTACGAAACGGTTGAGCCATATTAATCTAGGTATAGTCCAGCACTAAGTTCCCACACAGAGTTTTGGTTTCCTGTAGCAGAGCTAGTGATGTCCCCAAAACTTTGATTAAAGGGCATCATGTCTGTAGCTCTACGAACCACTTCATCTAGTAGACGATTAACATCGTCAACTGCAACGTATGTGCCTTTCCCTTCTTCATAATTTCCATCTGCGTTCGGAAACTGCATGTAATAGTACTCGCGTTCAACTACAGTGCCGTCAGGTAATTGTTCTGTTTTAAAAGTAGTTTCAGGAATATTAACAACTGGGATACCATCCCCACGAGCACCAAGCATACCTATACCTAATTCATGGTATTCGTTGTTGTTTAGACCATTATAAAGTGCTTTTAGTTGTTTGTCTGTGATATCTTTAGAGTCTTGTGGTTCTAGCGGTTCACCCTCCCCTGCACCTGGACCTTGACCGCCAGTGCGAGAATAACCAGGAGTTAGTGGGTTTGTTCCAAGCCTGTAACCCATGTCACCTCTAGTAGTGTCTTGATACAGGTCTGGGTTTTGTCGCATAGCTAAGGCAATAACACTTGCCTTAGTAAATTCAGCCAAATCTCTTTCGTTTATTTGGTTACTTGATTCGTTCTTAAGACTGTAATAAAGTGCTGGAAAAATACCAAAGTTTGCTCTTGACTCACCAACAGATAGGAATTTTTCAACTGTAGACGGGGAGAGTCGAACATTGTGTCCTTGAGTGCTTTGAGCAACTACACCAAACAAAGGAACTATAGTCTCATCATTATACTTCTGAGCTTCGTCTATTGCTTGCTGTGGAGTTTTTCCCTCTTTAAGACTCTGAGCTATATGTCCTCGAAGTTGTTGTCTCCAGAACTCACCCTCAATGTTATCACTACCACCCTCTAAGTTTTTAATTCTTGCCATCCAACCTAATTTGCCTTCTGAGCTAAAAAACCCCTCACCTGTGTCATAGTCTTCAAAGATCTTGTCTATGTCTTTGTTATCCTTATTTACAGAGGCAACCTGCGCTCTTGCTGTCATTGCATCTGTAAATCCAGAAACGTCACCACCAGTAGCCGCAACTCGAAGAGTCATAGACTTAAGCAAGCCTGATTCTGTTTTTTCACCCTGGGCTAATGCAACCACAGCTGATCCCTCAAAGCCTTGATTTGCTACGGCTATGTTATTAAGTTCTTGAGCTGCATTCTTAGGGTCGTCTACAGTATTAATCTCTTTGTCACCAAGAAACGCCCACTCTGTTGGAAGCCTTAGTTGACCATTAAGAGCTCCTCTGCCCGACTGTCCTGTCGGAATTAAACCAGTACCCAGCCCTACACCTGTTAGTTGAGGTAATACAACTTGTTTGTAAAACAAACGAACTTGATCCAATTCGTTTTTCTTGATGTGACTTTCAAGACGAGGATACAAGTTCCCAAGAGCGGTTAAATCACCTCCGTTAACGCCATCCATAACAAGTTTTGTTCTGTTATCAATGTAGGTTTGCATCCTGCTACGCACACTGGGGTCAATGGCATCATACTGTTCTTTTAAAGCCAACCTAGCAGCTCTCTCGCTGTCGAGTTCCATCTCAGGAACATACGCCATAAAGTCTTGTAAATTACCAGTGTTCTTTACACCGTAACGCAAAAAGCTAAGAGCCAGACTATCAACAAAAGACTCGCCCACCTCATTGCCATCTTTGTCTCGAGCGGGACTAAAAAGAGCCAAGGTCGCCATTAAGCCGTCTAGCTGTTCTTTATTCTCTGCCGCAGATTCTGGGTGATTTTGACGATAGCTAACAAGCCCTGCTGCTAGTTTATTAACTTTGTCGCCCATGTTAGTTGAACTTGATGCAGTAAAAAGCTCTCCAATAGAGGAATTTAATTTAGAATACGCTTCTGTTCCAACCTTTAACTTGTATGTTGGATCAGACAAAGCTTTCTTTGCTGCTCTGTATGCGTTCTCAATCTTCTCTACGCTTGACGTAGGAAGTCCCAATGTCTCTACACCCTGAGTTACAAACTCATCTAGTATTTCTTTTCTACGCTCTAGCTGGTCTAGTGTTGTTGCAGTTTTTATATTCTGCATCGAAACAACTGTGGTGTTACTAGCTAAGTCTTTTTTAAAACCGTCTTGTTGCTCTGGAGTAGATAAAGCGTCATACCTTACTTGGTAGCCCTCATCCTGACCAGTGAACCTAGTAAGTGTTTCGTGTAAACTAATCTCATCAAGACCATACGGGTTGTCAACGACAGCCTTTGTTGCGGCAGTCCTTTGTTCCTCTAAATAACTCGTAGTTTCTCCGTAGATAACACGGCTGTTTTGTTGTGTATCAAACGAAGTACTGGCTGCTTTAAAAGTAGCTTGGTTCTTTGCAGCATAACGCTGAGCAGAATCATTACCTAAGTTTAAGCCAGGGCTGTAGCTATCCAAGCCCATGCTTTCAAGTTGATTAAAACTTTCTCGAGCTTCTGCAATGGTAGCAGGGTCGCCTTGTGTAATAGCAGCCGTAAGCGCATCTGATCTTTGTTTAAAATCAACGGAGTATTCCTGACCAGCTTTGTAAGCCAACAAATCTTGAGCTTTTTGTTTTTGTTGGTTTCTGGCTGTTTGGATATTGCTTGCTGCTTGAGCCACTTTATCAAATCCCTGAGCCAACTCACGCCCACCACTACGGAAAGATGAAGTAGAGTCAAAAGCACTAAATGGTGCTTTCTGTTGTTGAGCAGTTTGAGTGTTTAGTTGAATAGCCATATGTTAAGGTCCTGATGGTGCGGGTGCAGGGGTGTTTGCCATGTATGACATACTTGTGCCCGCCATGCTTCCGAGTGTGCCAACCAAAGCCCCCTGTGCGCGTAGTTTTGTATTGTCTGCTTGGTTTCTAAACTGAATAGCTTGGTTTGCTGCAGAAGCCAAAGTAAGATCACGAGTAGCCATTCCGTTGCTCCAAGCTAAGCCGCTTTGTCGTCTTGCTTCATCAGCTTGTATGTTAAACCCATACGATGATTCTGATCCTTCAAAGTCAAAAGAAGCTAATTTGTTTTCATAAGATTTAGTAGACGCTGTAAACGTATCTTCAAAGGTTCCAAACGAAGAGTTCATTGATAAACGTTCGGTTGCTAATTCTGCTCTTAGTTTCTTATTAAGAAGATCCCTGTTTCTTTGAGCTTTGTCAAGGTCTCGGAATTTATTAGACTCCGCAGCAGACTCACGAAAATTAGCCTGATCAACCGCCTGTGTAGCGTTGTTAACGTCAATCTGAGCATTATACTTACCCATTGCCTCAGCAGAATCTGCAGCATACTCCTGCGCTTTTGCCTCTGCAGACGCAGCTTGGTAGGATATATAACCACTATATGCGGTTGAGAGTAATGATACTGCTAAAGCTACTTCCATTTTAGTTTAAATCAGTTTTGGTAGTTAATGACGCAATTGTCAAGGGGTATGGCTCTTCATGCTTAATAGTGGGTACGTTCTCTGCGCCAAAAGTAGAACCAGCCACGGGGCGTTCTTTGTCAAAACCAGTAAACCCAGTTCCTTTGCCGTAAGATGAAGAGACACGAACTGTTTCAAATTTGTTGTTAACACCAACCTTATAATTCCATGAATTAATTAAGAACGGCTTAACGGAAATAATTCGAGCAGTTTCTGCGCTGTAAGCTGGCTTGTTGCTTGCATCCCACGTTGGGAACATCATCTGTAGCTCGCCTGTATACCTCAGCCCAACAACAACTCGCTCAGCAGCTGCAGATTGCAAAGTAACGTTTCCATCAGTAAGAGTCTGTTCCCCCGTGTATACACCATCCTCAATCACAGCAACCGTGTCACCCACTCCGTAGCGAGTGCTTACGTCTGTGCTTATAGAACCACTTTGTGGTTTAACTAACTCAACATAACTATCAAGCATTGGGTAATCAGTCAACTGCACTGGATCTGTCTCTGCCAACGCCTCAGTGTGTATAGATCCGTTTCTTTTAACAATAATCCACACCTGATCTAGCTGTGTTCCTGTGCCTCTGTGTAGTATTGATATATCAAGGACTTTTGAATTGGGTCCTAAGTCTTGCTCAGACCACGCGTAAAACTCCTCTTGTCTATGATATGACAAGCAGTATATCTTACCAGATTCTGTTCTAGCCCAGATTCTGGGTTGTGGTGTGTGCTGGTATGCAATTTGAGCAATAGCGTCTGTCAAAAAGATTGGGTATACTAGCTTAGATACATCGTTAGATGATGAGTTATTTAAAGACTGATCATACTTATACTCCATAAGGCGAGTGCCTGATTGGTCTGGATAAAAAACTGAACTTGCAACGGTCTCTGCTTGTTTTTCGCACGGCTCCTCTTCTGTAAGCTCCATACGAACTGTTTTGGGGCTAATACCGTATTGATATTGATTTGGAACGATTCTATATATACCGCCAGTAGTACCAACCACTAAATCCTTAGCTGCGTTTATCCAACGAATACCCGCATTTCTGTTGGATAGTGCGTATGTAATAGCGTCTGTGTCTAAAACCTCGCCATCATCTTGAGTTGGCTGGAAGCTCTCTTCATCATCTACACGGCTAAAATATATAAAATTTGGGTTTTTGTATGTGCCACCAAAAATCCTGCGTTGCTCAAATTTAGCTACAGTCCTTGGATAGTTTTCGCTATACCATGCTCCAAGTTTAACAGCTTCGAAGTTTCCTGCATTTTCAAAGGTAAGTGTTCTTTTATCTCTTGGAACAGCATTTAAAAGCTTAACCACTACTTGACGCGCATTTACATTGCGGACTATTTTCATAAAGACACTGCCTGACTGCATACGACCGAACACATGTCGATTCATATCTTCTGCTGAAAAAGTATCTACTGTTACGTTTAAAAAGGCGTCGTTAGCTATAGTCGTTAATACTAAACTAGTGCTTGCTGGTGGGCTAACTAAATTACCTGTTGGGTTTAACACAGCATTATACTCTTCAACTTTTGGAACACTATCATCTGCGCTGTTATAACAAGACACTACGTCAAATTGTTTTTGACTAGACAGATTTCCAATTGTTGTGTTAAAGCTAGGATTAGCTATACTATTTGAAGATGTAGAAAGCCCGTTTACGTAAGAATAAGTTCTATTTCCATTATCCTGAATAACGGCAGTCGCCGAAGAAAGACTTCCCGATGAATTAGGACCTATCATCCACTTGGTCGCTCCCACAGTACCGTAGACGCGATAGACACTACCAGAAGAATACACCTCTTGGTCATAAACTCCTCTATAGAACTCTGTGGGGTGGTCTGAAGTGCCAAGATGCTCTTTGATCTGCACCCAACGAGTAAGTTCTCGGAGATCACCCTGAACTACATTGTTGTTGCGTCTGTCATCTCCAACACGAACCCATGAGTCAACGAAACCTGCATTGAATATAAGAGTGTCGGACCTAAGATGAATATGAGTTGCAGTCACTCCATCTAATTTTAAAGATTTTATGTCATCTGCATTTGAAGTTTCTTCGTTATCTAAAAGATACAGCTGAGCTGCGTTGTCTTCAATGTCTAGCACAGAAACAACAGGTTCCACACACACAACATTTTTTAGGGGGTCGTCAACAGTGTAGTTTACTGAGCTTCCTGAATGAACTGCTTTGGCTAAAAACTTATCCCCGTTAACAAGATACTCAACATACCAGTCTTTAGTATACTCGCCAGGAAGCGACACAACATCAAAAGTCAGATCAGGGATAACTGCTCCGATCTGCCCACCCAACATAAAGTTTGAAATATTGATTGTGTCACCCACAGCGTAGCCACTACCATTTGAAACAACAGTAACCGTAGCAGCACCATTATCGTCAATTACAATATCAAAAGTTGCGCCCACAATAGTAGACCCAACAGCTGGGACGTGAGCTCGCCCAGTATAAGTGCCTGCTGTTCTACTTGTGTTTGCAGCTGAAATGTTGCCAATCGTTAAGTTAAAGTCCTCTGCTATTGCACTAAAACTTGTTTGGTCGCTTTCGACCTTAAGATATCTTTCGTTCTGTGATATATTAAACTTTTTAGACTCGGGTTCTTTTTCCAAGAAAGGCTCAACATCAAAGGATAAGTCCTCTAGAGTCCATTGATCATCGCCCTGCACTTCAGCGTTGGCTCTTAATGCCAATGTTGTGGCTGTGCCAAACGTTGTTTGGTTTCTAAGGAAAACGTTGTGTATACTTAATGGGGTAACATTACCACCTATTAGCGAACCAGATTGATAAAACGCCTTTACTCCCTGATTTAATAAAGCTGTATAAAACGCAGCGGGAACACCTGTTTGAGTGTAGATAACAGATGTGTTATCTGTGACGCTTCGCAAAGTTACAGTAACTTCTGTGTTTGTAGCCGTTGTACCAGCACTAACCTGTATCACAGCCTCAAGAGTGTCTCCTGTGAGATCAGACATGTTCATCTCAGCCAAAGCAGCACCTCCATTTGTTTCGTCAAATAACTTAAGTTTACCAGACGAGAACTTTGTTGAAAAGGATATGTTTGGGTATGTATTAAAATACCCTGTTTCGCCAGAGTTAGGCACTGGGTAACTACCAATATCCATCAACGAAAACGTAAACATCCTTGATGCGTTAGTTGTAGACAGTGTGCCTGTTCCGAAATCAAAGCGGGCTTTAGATACAACAGTCTGACCAGATGTTGCGGCAACAACAGATGTTGTGCGTATTAACTTATATTCAGCAGATGTTGATATCTTACCTGTAGTGGGATCTACCGACCAGCTCCCAGTTGTTGCTTGTCCCTCAAAAAACGGGCTGTTTGCAACAAAACCCGAAGTGTAACCTTCGGCTGTGTCAAACGACGTGTCCACACCATAACCAGCTGTGGAAAACAATGTGAAGCCGTCACTAGATACAAGACCCAGCGATACAAAAGTAACGTCAGCTGTGAGCTTTTTTGGCTTATGGCGACCATGAGCAACATAAAGCTCACCTGTCTCTGAGCTAAAGCGTAAGTCTTTTATGTCAGAAGCAGAATACTCCGTTGTGACTACGTCCTTAGATGCACCGCTTGAGTCAAAGATCTCAATCTGACCTGGAGAAAACACGGCTCTGTAGGGAACATCAGTCGCCAGAATAACATCAACACTTAAAATATCTTCGACATCTGGAGCTAGTGTGTTGTAGTGTTTAAAACCTGTCCTATAAATAGCAGGACCCTGCAAAGAGGGAAAGAAGTTCTTGAACTTACGCCCAGAGTTGGCTACTCGTTTAATGTCGGTACGCCCTAAAACGTAATCGCTTATTAACCCGCCTGAGAAGTCTGTTTGAACATTGCTATATCTTGCCATAGTTCTGGTGTGCGCTTATGAAACATGAGTTGCTGTCGTCAATGTATTGCTGAGCTGGACCCTGCCTACCCTCCAACATACGTGCTCTTCGGAGCGCAAGAATATACTGTTTATGCAGTAGTTCGTGCCTATTCTCTGAACCAGACAACTCAATGCTCATGTTCTGCGCCATGTGCAGAGTAAGTAATCGTGTGAGAAAAGCAGGAAGCCCTGCCGCAGATGTCTCAAGTGTGGGAACGTATGTGTATGTTAGCTTCAGGGATGTCTCATCCGCGTATAGCTTGCCGTTCGCAAAGCGAAAATCAGAGCAGAGGTAATCTTCTGCTGTCTCTACATACAGAAATAAATTAAAGTCAGACGGTAGTGTGTATTCGTAACCAAAGTTCGCAAACTCTGTAGACGCAACACCAGTCAATGCTGATCGTTTTGTGTTGTAATTAAATATATTGTCACCAAACAACTCGGTGACTGCTTGTGCAAAAGCACGAGTGGTTATCTCGTACGTGCTACTTGTTTCATCTGTAGCGTCGATGTGATAACTGCCTACCATGCGTAGGGCAGAGTTGAGTATTTCTAGCTTGTTTGCTTCAATAGCCATAAGTAAAAGCAGCCTCCCCCGAATTTTACAGGGGAGGCTACAGTCTAGATTAAGCTTCTAGGCAACGGATTTCGCCAGTAACTTCACCCCACATACGTGACGCATCAGCACAAAGCTTGAAGTATATGTATGGGATGTTCTTCTTGGCAGGAACGCGCCACACATCACCCTTAAGAGCTGTACCAACAGACATCTTAAGTGCACGAGGTGTTGCAACGATAACACGACGTTCGTCGTTGTTAGTTCCGTCGCTGTTGAGTCCGAGACGCTCGGTTTGGATGAAACGGAAGCCCATGAACGTAGTGACCGAACCTTCTGCAAGAGACTTGCGGACTGCGTAGTCAGAGTTGATGATCTCTTCGATTCCAAGGAGGTCGTTGAACTGAGTCGAAGTAAGGAAGCAGTTAACAACATCATCCTGACCGATAGACTCAAGACGCAACATTGTGCGACGAGCAGCTTTTAGCTTCTCAAGAGTAAGACCGAGAGGAGAAGCACCACCAGTTGGAGTACCGTCATAGTTTGCTCCGATGGAGAAACCTTCGCGGTCATCACTACCAGCAGTACCTGTGATATCAATACCGTTTTTTGCGGTAGTGTTGTCATAGGTGTCGGTGACTGGGTTAGATGCGTTTGTGCTTAGGTTACCAAGTTGGATACCAGTCTCACGAGTTGCAGTTGCTGTGGTAGCAAAGTTTACGGTAGTACCGCCACCTTTACCTGTGTAGGCTTCACCAAAGATCTTGTCAATGATGATGTCATCAAGCTTGCGCTTACCAGAAGCAAGGAGTGCTTGAGTGTAGGCATTCATTGGATCAGTAAGAACCCGCTTGAGGTCTTTCTCATCAATGTATTTACCAAGCTCATAGTCCTTGAGTCCGATACGACGGCGATCATGGGAGATAACGCTATTAGGATTGTCACCATAACGCGCACCATCTTCGCTCATTGCCTCGGCGATACCGATGCGATCAAAGTATTGGAACTCTTCGTTTTGTGATTCTTGTTCGAAAAACGGCGCAAGTTTTGATTCAGTTTGCTGATATGCTTGTTCAAAGCCAGCTTTGAATGATTCAACGTACGCTGTGTTAATATCGGTTCCCCCAGCAGGAGTACCAGTCTGTGCCATGTAGGATGGGTCAGAATATGCCATAATATATAATAATTTAAGTTAAGTTTAAGTAGAAGTTTGTTTTTCGATGAGCTATCCTTTCGGACTCTTCTAGCTGTACGTAACCAACGGCTTCAAAAGCTGATATCAAGACCCAAAAAAAGGCTACCCCAACAGTATTGGGATAGCCTTGTTTCTGTAAGATGTCAAGTCGTTTTACTGACTTGGATACAAATTAGAGTAAAGGTTAGTTCGTTGATCCAATACTTGCTGTCTTTTTGTCCTATCCGCCATCGAAAGCGATGCTGGATCTGACATAATCAGTTGTGCATTCCCCGAGTCCAACTCCTGGATTGCAGACTTAATGCCGTGCACATTCTCAGAAGCAAAACCACTAGAAGGGCTGTTTTGTGCAAGAGGTAGAGCATCACCAGACACCTCCGCAATGCGATGAAATACTTTCAACACTGCTGGGTGGTTAGCAACTATAGGGTCTGACTCGATTAACTCCCTCAGCTCGGGGATTTCAGAGGTCAAAGCCTCGTAAGCTTGATTAGCTTGCGATAGGTTTGCGTCATACTTCTCACCCCATTCGTTCTGAATAGAGTCGCGATGTGACTTAACCTCTGTTGCTACTTGTTCTTGACCAAGCTGACTACCCTCCATGTTCATCTGCATGTAGCGTTCATACAGCATGTCGAACTGGTTTTGGTTTAAACCCATCTCTGAAGAAAAGTCTACAAGGTCTTGAACAGACTCATCCGCAATTTCAGGGGTCTTGTCTGCTCCCTCATAAGACAGCTCATCTGGGATTGAGTATTCGCCATCTTTTGGTCTCACATTGCTGTAGAAACCCTCCCACTGCTCAGCAGTCCAGTCTTCTTTCGGTGCTTCAAGACGCTTAGTGCCTAGAGCACTTTGTGCATTAACAAGTTGATCAGCTAGCGCGTGAACAGACTTGGTGTTTTGTAGTGTTTCATTAGCCTTAAGTGTGTCGGGCAATGACTCATAAAACTGACCATAAGACTCTTCTGATGTAAAATCATAAGAGCCCGTCTCAGTTGTTGGTTCAGGGGCTACCTCTGCGGGTGTTGCACCGCCCAGACCTCCTGTTGTTTCTATTTCTTCTGACATATTATTTATTCTCCATCTCTATTTTGTTGATTAACTCTTGTGGATCGTCTTGACCCAATAGAGTGAGAAAGCTCATGGCTAATCGTCTGCGCCCTTCACATTCGCGAAGCTTTGCCTCGTCCGAGTGAAATACAGGCTTAGTTACGTGACACTCACGCAGCAGCACAGCAAAGAACCGCGTACCTTGCGGAGTCTCCAATATGTTTATTAAATCTTCTTTAAGCTGCGCTTTTCCGCGCAACCTACTTAGGGAATCTAAAACTCGCATGTTATATGTTTAACAACTGACCAACGCCTTCAGGGTCTAGCTGTTTTGCCTGAGCAACATCCTTCATAGCTCCACCAATCTGGGGAGCCATCTGCGCCATCTGCGCTTGTTGTTGCTGCTGGGCAGCAGCTTCTGAGGCTTCGGCAACTTGTTGCTCAGTCTTTACTACATCTGGGCTAACGTTGCGGTATTTTGCATAGCTAGCCAGAAGTTTTTGTTCGTCAATTGCTGCCATGATATCAGGTTTAACCTGAGCCAGTGGAGCTAAATCTCTCATAAATGCACTAATGTCGGAAAGTCGTGTAGCAAACTGAGACTGGGATGCTGGGCTGGAGTATGAAATCTCTAGCTCGCTGTTCGCCAAGCTCTCAGGACGCTCAGGCATACGACCAGAACGATTAAGTAACTCAAAGGTTGCTTCAATGGCTGGTCCTAAATACTCAGTCTCCATTCGATTGAGAAGGGGAGCAAGCTGATTGAGCATTTGTCCTCGTACGTCTTGAATCTCAGTTACGCTTTGACGCTCCTTCTTCTCTTGTCGAATGATTTGATCAACAAAGAATGCGCGGTTAACAGAGTCACGGAACATGCGGATCATCTCCATCACATACTGTGGCTGGTTGCCCGCCATGATAGGCTGTGGCTTCTCACTACCAGGCTCGTGGAACATGATCTGACGAGAGCCATACTTCATTGGAAGCATGATGCTGTCTTCTTCTGCTGTGAGCGTTGGGAAGTTTAAGTACTCAGCTGATGTGAGGGCTTCCTTCACCATCTTATTAAGTGCTCGAATCTGAGACAAGCATGAAAAAGCAGGACCACGTCCATATACTTCATCTGCAAGTTTAGACCAGCGAGGCACTAGCATTGTAAAGTAACTAGAACCACTCTCTTGTAGTGGCTCCTTAAGAGCAGGACACCAGTAAGTTACTTTGTGGGGTCGCCCTTTTCCTAAACGACCACCCTTCTTGGCAACCTTGTCTGTGTTTGGCTCAATAGTGTAGACAAGCTCATACTTGTTGTGAACAGAGTTGTCTTTGTTAAAACCATCCATGTCCGCAACCTGCGGAAACGCCTGCATCAACTGACGAGCAGTCTTGTAGCAGCGATAGTAAACAGTATCTACTGTGCCATACTGGTCAGTATCAAAAAAGACGTCTGCTAGAGGACGTGACCGAAAGTTAACAACTCCATTGACTTCAGAGATCTGAACTGGAGATGTTCCGTAAGCACCAACATCTAAAAAGCACTCATGACTAGAGCTGTAGAATTGAGACTGTGGCAACGCAAGCTCGTGTAAAATACGATCTGCCGCTGCCTGTAGATACGCTGTCTCCTCTGGAGTGACCAGTCCTTGTGGTTTGTTGACTATGCGCAAGTAAAACCAGCGGTCTGCTTTTGGTATTAAGTTAGCACTTAAACCATTAGCAAACATCTGATTGCACCACACAGCTGTATCATCATACAGATCTCGTGATCCATCCTCCTGCATAGGAGTATGACCGTGGTCAAACTTATCAGAGTTTGGACGGACATACTTCTGTGCATCGTAGAACATGCTGTCGAGGTTAGACCTCAACTGCTTTAGTTCTTCGTACCGCTGTTTTAGTCTAACCATACAAGCCAGAACCACCACCTAGTGTAGAACGTCCTTGGACTTTCTGAGTCTTGGCGGGTTTCCGACGAGGCAGTGCAGCTCCACCGAAAGACCCAGCAGCCGTAGCCCTGACACTTGGTGCAGAAGCCTGCTTTACAGCCCGCCTAGCCATTGGCGTAGGAGGGGGGGGAGGCGCGGGTGGTGGTGGAGGCGGAGGTGGCGGTTTAGGTGTTTTTGGTTTTGAGCCCATAATCTGATATACGTTTTAAAGAGTTCCAACTGAAAAATTTTTCTGCGTGCGGATTGTTCATCCTGTGGTATCGCGTAAACATGACCCTGTCAAGTGGAAATGGTGCAAGATCAAAAAAGACTTTCATTGTTTTTCGCGGGTCGCGACTTGAGGCATATGCTAACTTCCAGTAGCGACCTTCATCGTCTTCTAAGACCTCAGCCAATAGCATGTAATGTGGAGAACCCCAGTAGTAACGCTCCGCGCCGTATGGGCAGTTTAGGTAGTAGTCCTGCAACCACACAAATTCTGCTTTTTGGGTGTGGTACAAAACCACAGCTTCATCCATTAAGGATAGTCGATGATCTTCACCAACTGATGTTTGAGACTTGGTACTCATGCTTTGCTGCTTTCTTATCTAACTTAGGTTGTTTCATGCCCACCGCTAACGTCCTGAAAGCATCAGCTCCGTGTGAGTTAGCATCATGGACGGGAGATTTTCTAAAAACACCACGGGAGCTGTCAAACTCCTTGTGGTATCCCTTCAAAGCCTCGATGCCCGCATAGCAGTCGTTCTTTGAAAACCAACACTTCGGTAGAATGTTGCGGACGGCTTCGATGCCGTCAATGATCGACAGCTTCTTAACTGTCGTAAATTTTAATCCCAGCCCTCTGGCTGTCTCAAGTCGAGACTTACCCGTGCCAAGCTCTCGCACTTTGATGTCGTGCGGTGCGTAGTGCTTCCCGTACGTTACATCCTTCTGGGCTGACCACCTGTGCAACTCTCTTGCGTAGTGAGGCAGACCCTCACCGCTGTTCTCGTAGTAGTTTACAATCCTAATCTCATTACGATACAGCTGTATAAACCAAATGGTGGTCGCGTCATCCATACCCAAGTCCCACGCCGTGTGCACAGGCAGTAGAGGATCTACCGCAATGGAATCAATGACGCGCTTCTCCTTGTAAGCCTTGTTGATCTGCGCCCCATAGTACGCCCCCTCAACTGGAGTCTTGAACGAACACATGTATTCCGACTGGAATCGTGCTTCGTTATTCAACTCACTGCGTGCCTTACGTAGCTCGTCTGGCAAAATAGCCTGTGTGTCTTTGACTGACAGGTGACTACTGTACCAAGTACTGTCCGCTTTAGCTTTTAGCAGTATCTTGTAGAAATGATTCTCACCACGAGGCGTTCCGTTGAACAGAGCCCACCCGCCGTTCTCCGCTAGGATGGGGTTAATTAACTGCCACGCACTGGGGTCGGAGATACTATACTCCGAGAACACCACGCCGATGGGGTTAGCACCCACCATTTTATCGGGGTCGTCAGACCCCATGAGCTGGATAACACTGCCATTCTTCAAGTGAATGCGCATCTCCTGCTCACTCTTCTTCTCGACTAGCTCCCGCGGGAAGTAGTCGATAAACTTCTTGCCCTCACCTGTCATGCCGTTCCAAACAATACGACGCGCCTGATTACCGTAGGGCAACACATACCAGTAAGTTCCCACACGCTGCAATGCTTTGATTGCAACAATATTTACACAGGTCAAATCCTTACCTGCACGACGATGCCACGCGACAACCGCTCGTTGGCTTCGCTTCTGCTGAGACATGTACTTCAGTAATGGGAGTTGATACGGTCTCGGCTCCCACCCCTGCGCAGGGACACTAATATTCATCTACATCTAGATCATCTAGATCATCTTCCTCTGAAACTTCTTCCCAATCCCAATCTATCTCCTCTTCCCCACCACCTGACAAAAAAGTTTCGTGATGCTCTTTCGCAGATTGTAGTAGACCCGAGGCAGCATATGGATCGCTGAATCGAACATCGTAGGCTAACGGGTTGTCGTCATCTGACGCTATAACCACGTAATGGCGGAAGTGCTCCCCCAGTACTGCGATTGCCTGCTCTATTGGTTCAAGACTCATTTTTTTCTTCCTCACTAAGAAACTCTCCGTAACCGCCCCCATTGTCAAGCACCTCTGCGTCAACTTCGGTTGCTAGGTCTGCTTTGGACACTTTACTGTAATCCACAGTCATTATCTTCATCTCTCCTGTAATGTTCTGCTGGACATCTATGCTCTTGAGTTTGGGCTGCGTATAACTAGCCAGCTCCTTCCATATAGATATTCTCTCCTTCAGGGGAACTTCGTCATTGGCTGTGAAACTCATTAGCTCCTCAATCGGGTTGATCCCCTTGTCTGCGAATAACGCAAGTAGTGCCTTTCGCTGCTGAGCAGGCGTCGGGGCTTCACTCATCATCTGCATGAATTGCTGCTTGATTGTCAGGTTCTTCTCTACCTTGGCTAGCTCCTTCTGAGCTGACTTCATATCTTCTTCTGCTTTCATACGTTTACGATGACACCTAGTCCTTTTGGCGTTCTGTTGCTTTACTACCTGCTTCGGCTTTTTACCTGCAGCGTAGGATCTTCCATCTAGTTTCTTGGTTGGCACTGCCCTATGTAAATCAAACAGTGAACATAAAGTCAAGTCTATCACACTTATCACACTTGTATCACAGTATATTTGGGTGGGTGTGACTAACTCTATTATATGTATAATAAGGACTTATGTAATCTGTCACACTAATCACACTTTATTAGGGGGTACAACAGTTACAAGCACTAGGGGGTCAGAAAAAGTGTGATTTGTGTGATGAATTCTGTAAGTCGTTGATAAAGATACTGCTTAATAAGTCACACTTGGCTCAATAAAGTGTGATGCAAGTGTGATAAGTGTGA
>MEHZ011654331.1_pt1 | contig 18300 bp, 19 predicted proteins | sample 897221 | NCBI WGS metagenome assembly MEHZ01 (sample SAMN05514161, study PRJNA337945) | marine metagenome | isolation source: marine surface water | place: Arctic Ocean | collected 2007-12-13
TAACATTCTTTTCAAAAACGTGTGGATCATCTGCATCGGTCTCCTGACCTACGCCGCGATGGGCTTCAACACTCACTATCCTGTCGATAGCTGGCAGATCCCCGGCATCCTTGGTCTTAATGGGCCAATCGGTGACCTGAATGCTGACGGCGGAGACACCTTCGGTTACGGCGGTGTTTCCCTCGCAATGACTGGTTATGGCGACTTCATCTTCCAAGCCATGTTTGCAGCCACCGCGGCGACGATCGTTTCCGGAGCTGTCGCCGAGAGGATAAAGATTGGATCCTTTATGATCTATTCCACGGTTCTTGTCGCTGTTGGTTACACCGTTGCCGGCTCATGGCACTGGGGTGGCGGTTTCCTCTCCGCTCTTGAGGTTCCCTTCAAGGACTTCGCTGGATCAACAGTCGTGCACGGCTTCGGTGGTGCAGCCGCTCTTGCCGCAGTCATGATCCTCGGACCACGTGCCGGGAAGTATACCAAGAATGGCATCAAGCCAATCCTTGGACACAGCATGCCTCTTGCGGCAATCGGAGTCTTCCTCCTCTTCTTCGGATGGTTCGGATTCAACGGAGGATCTGTCCTCTCTGCTGCTCCAGGACCACTTGGTCTTGTCTTCACCACTACTGCACTTGCTGCTGCTGCTGGCGGAGTTGCTTCAATCTTCACTGCAGTGTTCGTCCTCAAAAAGCCTGACCTTTCGATGGCACTTAATGGACTCCTTGCCGGACTCGTTTCCATCACCGCAGGAGCCGATGTCGTTGGCCCCTGGGGCGCTGTCGCCATGGGAGCTGTCGGAGGTGTCATCGTGGTCTTCTCAATCCTCTTCTTCGATAAGATCAAGATGGACGACCCCGTCGGTGCAATCTCTGTTCACGGAGTCGTAGGAATCTGGGGAACTCTCTCCCTTGTCCTCTTCACTACTGAGCCTGCTGGAACCTTCAGCATGATGTCTCAGATTATCGGAGTAGTCTCAGTCTACGGCTTCGCATTCATCTTCTCCTTTGCTCTCTTCTTCATCCTCAAGGTCACCTTGGGAGTGCGTGTCAGCGCTGAAGAAGAAGCTGAAGGACTTGATATCGCAGAGCACGGAGCTCCTGCATACAACGACTAATTCGAAACCATCTCTTAAACTTCCAAGACCGCAGGTTCGCCTGCGGTCTTTTTCGTTCCCCGCTAACTCATCTCAACGTCAGCCTGCTCAATCGCCCATTTTTTGAGCTGAGGATTCTTTTCCAACCTTGGATCATCCCGAAGCACTTCTTCCGCAACTTCTCTCGCTTCCCGAATGAGGCTCGTATCGGCTAGAAACTCGACAAATCGAAGTCCCCCCACACCACTTTGCTGAGTCCCAAGGATCTCGCCTGGGCCTCTAAGCCGCAAATCTTCTTCCGCGATTTCGAAACCATCGAGTGTCCTTGCGAGGATGTTCAGCTTATCCAATGCGTCACTACTTTTTCCATCTGTCACGAGCACGCAATAACTCTTGTGCTCTCCCCTGCCGATACGCCCTCTGAGCTGGTGAAGCTGGGCGAGACCGAAACGTTCCGCGTTAAAAATGACCATCACGTTGGCATTCGGGACATCCACTCCCACTTCGATCACGGTGGTGGCAACAAGGACCTCCGTCTTGGCATCCCGAAAGCGGGTCATCACGGATTCTTTTTCCTCCGAGGGCATCTTCCCGTGAAGGAGCCCAACCTCGAAGTGCTTAAAGCGCTTCTCCCACTTTGGATGCTCTGCCACGGCCGAGGCTGCCTTAATCGATTCGCTATCCTCCACGAGAGGATATACCAAATAAAGCTGACGCCCCTTTTCGAGCTGCTCTTTGAGAAATTTCGTCATCTCGGAAACCTTCGGCCTCACTCGCACCCCCGTGATAATCTTCCCCCTGCCCGCCGGAAGCTCATCGAGCACCGAGACATCAAGATCACCATAAATCGTCAGGGTTAAGGTCCGGGGAATGGGAGTCGCCGTCATCACGAGGACATCCGGCATGATCCCCCGCTGGATCAGCTTGCCTCGTTGATGAACCCCAAATTTATGTTGTTCGTCGATCACCACGAGAGCGAGATCATCGAACTCCACTTTATCATAGAGGAGTGCATGGGTTCCGATGACGATCTGCGCATCGTGAATCTCTTCCCGCCGATCCGCCGTTGCCAGACCGATGCGCAGGCCGAGCGGTTCCAGCCATTTCGCGAAGGTCAGGTAATGTTGCTCCGCAAGAATTTGAGTCGGGGCCATCAACGCAGCCTGCGCTCCCGAGTCGACCGCCAGGAGCATGGCGCACATCGCCACAAATGTTTTACCGCTTCCGACATCCCCCTGCAAAAGGCGATTCATCGGACGCGCCACCCGAAGATCACCAACAATTTCCTTCACACTGCGCTTTTGCGCACCAGTGAGATCGAAGGGCAGTGATTCGTAAAACTCCTTGAGGAGAGTCGTCTTCTTCCCAAGCACACGCCCCGTCATTTCCTGACTACGCGCTCGCCGCCAAACCACACGGAGCTGCTGAAGAAAGAATTCTTCCTTGGCAAAGTAACGTCGTGCCGCATCCGTCTGAGAGAGCTCTCCTGGAAAGTGGACCTCCCGAAAAGCCTCCGCACGGGGATAGCTGACATCGACATTGTAAAGTGGCTCCAGCGCATCCACCGAAATACCCTGCAAGGTCGCGTACATGATTTCGCGCAATCGACGCTGGGGAATCCCACTGACATTCTTGTAAATCGGAACGATGCATTCGAGGTGAATCGAATCAAGCGCATCCTCACGCACCACTTCAAACTCGGGATGATCAATCACGACCCGTCCGGCACTTTCCTTGGGCTTCCCGTAAAGGACTACTTCGTGACCGGCCGCGATCATCTTGTGCATAAAAGGCATATTGAACCAACGACAAGTCATCCGGGAAAAGCCCCCGCCCCCGACATCTTCGATGATCGCTTCGTAAAACCCCTTCCCTCCAAATCTTTTCCGTTGAGTATCGATCACGGTTCCTCGAAGACAGACCGGAGGGCCACCCGCCTGCGCAGGGAAGGCGTCAAAGCGACGTCGATCCTCATAGCGCTTGGGAAGCCATTCCAGCAAATCGAGGGCACTAGAAAATCCCGCCGCGAGGAGGGCTTCCTGCTCACGGCCTTTCAAAAACGAAAGCTCTTCGAACGTGTTCATTCCTTCTCCTCTGAAGCCCGCACATGCTGAATACTGATCTGTAAACTCACCCGACCACGGAAGACATTCCGATCCACGGTGAAGGCGATATCCCATGGAGGATCCGGCAGCGGTTTTGCTCCGCCCCCAAAGAAAATGGCATCGCGCTCATCGATACCCTGACGCAAGAAAAGCCGAAGATGGTTATTCTTCAAACGACACGGCGGCTCAGTGAGCCAGACATTCTGCGCCATAAAAACAGGCTGGGGATTCGCACTCCCGAAGGGCTGCAGGAGATCATATTGATCAAGAAATCCGAGACTCAACTCACCCAAATCCACCTCGGTATCCATGTGCAACTTGGGACTCAAATCCACCCCTCCGCAATCTTCCGTCACATAACGACAAAAAGCCTCACGAAACGGCCCAATCGAGTCCTCCTCAATGCTCAAGCCAGCCGCCATGTGATGCCCCCCTCCGACAATGAGATGCTCGCCACATTTCTGAATCGCGTTCACCAGTGAAACCCCGGCGATACTGCGACCACTCCCTTTTCCAACGCCGTCCTCGTCGATAGAAATGACAAAGGTCGGCTTATGATACATGCGCATCAAGCGTGACGCCACGATTCCAACCACCCCCGCATGCCACTTTCGCGAACCCACCACGATCGCCGGACCGTCGGCCTCGATTTCATCGCCATTCAGCATATCCATCGCTTCCGCAAAAATCTGCTGCTCGACCGCCTGACGTGCCTTATTGAAATCATCAAGCTCCTGGGCCAAGATTTCCGCTTCTTTAGAACAATCCGTCATGAGCGTTTCCAGTGCTTTCTCCGGTTGATCCATCCGGCCTGCTGCGTTAATCCGTGGCCCCAGACGGAAGCCCACATCCGCGCTGCTCAGCTTTCCTTCCACCCCTGCAAGCGACAGCAGAGCTCTCAATCCAGGACGTGATGAGTCAGCCAACCCACGCAGCCCATGACGAACCAGCAAGCGGTTCTCATCAACAAGAGGGACGATATCAGAAATGGTTGCTATCGCCACCAGATCGAGAACCTCCTTGAGATCGAAGTCAGGAACGGGACGTGTTTTTAAGAGCGCGTGAGCCAATTTGAAAACAACACCCGCAGCACAAAGATAACTCCGCTTGTCACCCGAAGCTTTCGGATTCACCAAGGCGACACAATCAGGGCGGCCCGCCTGTCCGATCTCGTGATGATCCACCACCACGGTTTCAATCCCCCGCTCTTTCAGTCCCGCGATGGCTTCATTTGAAACAGTGCCACAATCCACCGTCACCAAGAGATCTGGCTTCCCGTTCTCTTCCAAACAGCGCGTGATGCCCGCTTCGCTGAGACCATAGCCCTCACTACTGCGATGAGGAATAAAGGCATCGGGATTGAGGCCATAGGCCGAAAGCACCAGACTCATTACCGAAATGGAACTCACTCCATCGACGTCGTAGTCGCCATAGATGCAGACCTTCTCTCCTCGATCAACCGCTTCAAGAATCCGCACCACCGCGAGATCCATCTCCGCGATCTCGAAAGGATCTGAAAGTTCCGCCAGCTTCGGCTTGAGAAACTTGCTCACCTTTTCTCGCAAAATTCCGCGTTGAGCCATCAGCTTCGCAAGAATACGAGGCATTCCTTCCGTTAGAAGATCCTCCCAACCATCAGGGACCTCGCGGAGAATCCACTCCACGGCTGTATTTTCCTGACTCACAGGTTCACAAAGTTTGCTAAATGAGAACGGCCTAAGACCGAACAAGCCGCTTTAGAAGCAGAGGAGTGGCGATCGTGAACTATTAGTAAGCAGAGCTTCTCCCGGCCTGAGCAGGAGCAACTTTGAAGTGGTTGAAGAATTCATGCTGTCAACATGACAGCCGTCTGGGAAGGCGGCAAGAGAAAGAGATCTTTCTCTGACATAAGCCGCGAAATCCCCTTCAAATGCAGCATCGACCGTTTCGCTTCGCGATCCAAATTCCCGGCCCAGTTCTTGGAACTCAGTCCCCGCCGTTCATAAGCTGCCGACCCGTAAAAAGAGAACTTACAATCCTTCAGGAAGAGAATAAAGAAGGCCCCATTCGCCTCTCCGGTTTTCTCATATTTGAGGTTGCCAAACGCCGTTCGTGCCGGAAGCCCCTTTCCCATTGCCTGCTCCACCGCATCCATGCCGTGGTAGGTCTCTCCATTGGAACTCTCGACCAGCAAGACCGTCCAGTTTGGCGCATTCGCCGAAATCCCTTTCTCCAGCCCCACCAGCTGTCCCTGCGAAACTCCAATGTTTCCTTCTAAATAGAGATGCTGACTGAGGTCCATTCCTCAACAACGCTCATCCCGCTCTTGAGCTTCATCGGAGAATCTCCTGCCCACGCGCCCCATGTCAGAAGCCGCGAAACCACGAATCCCCTGACCCAAGCGCTTACCACGACACCTTCACCTCTTGGAGATGGCCGCCCCGGTCATCGTATTTCACGAGCCCGTGCTTCTGACCGTATTCGAAAACTTCCTTGGTCACCTTCACGTCGTAGCAGCAATACTCCGCAATCTTCATCATCGGCTCAATCTTCTTTGTCTTCTTATATTCCTGCCACCACTTCAGGGCATCAAGCCCATCCGCCGTTTTCGATTCCCCAAGAGTGGCCTTGGCCGCCGAGTCGAGCTTGAGACGGAAGCCCAGCGTCTCCTCCAGCTTGAGCATCATGTCGCAGTTCAACGTCTGCACCGGAAGATCGTAAATGGTGTAGCCCTGAAGGACGGGATAATCGAATTGGATATGGTTCCAGCCGACAACGAGATCCGCCTTCACCAGTTGTTCGATGAGATCTTCCACCTGGTCTTCACCATAAATGTGATACCGACCCGTTTCCGTCGAGTAGGTCACCCCCACCGACATCCCCATTTTATCCTTATGCGCTGCCCCACCGACATCGCCAAAGCTGCGCTGCGTCTCGAGATCAAAGTAAACCGTTCCTGCCACAGCTCTATTCCTAGAGGAAGCCTTCCCCTCCGGCAAGTCATGAAGCTTGCTTGTATTCTTCGAGCGTTTTCTGAATCTCAGGCCAAACTTGCGGCCCTAGCTCGGGCCAGAGAATCCACGCATTCAAGACGAAGATGCCTGCCATCACCGCAAAATAAAACACCAGTCTCGCTGCCGATAGCGGAGCTGCGGGAACCCGAAATCCCATCACGAGATCCCATAAGGGCGCGCCCCTCTTTTTCACCATCCACAGGGCCACCAGATGCCCAATCAAAAGGAGAATGGGCATCCTCATGCCTACGCCAAGCACCCAGACCCGCATCGAGCGCATTATTGCCGCCCCCAACGAAAGAAGATTCCCCTCTTGATCTTCGACTCGAAGCCGCAGGACCCATTTTCCGGGGGTCAGCCCAAAAAGATGCAGCAAAATCCCCTCAAAAATAATGGCTGGCAAAAAATGGGCGGCGAAGACCCAAGCCGTGATCTGCTCACTCGGATCGGGCATCATTTTCATCCCGCCCAGACGAAAGACGAACAAGATCAAGCAGGAATAAAGCGCCAGATCGAGCCAGCGTGCCCCCAGTCGACGCCACAGAATTTCCCAATCGGTCTTCACCGGCAAGGGTGGCGGCACCGGAATTTCTTCCACCTTCTCCTCAAACTCCGCTTCGAAAAAGTGAACCTCCTTAGCAGGCATCCACCTCTCCGCTCCTTCATACCACATCTGAACATCTTCGGAGAGTTCATCCCTGCGAATCCGTTCACGAATCTCGTAGTCCTCGTATGGACCCCGTTTTTCTCCATCCTCAATCAGCCAGATTTCCATTCAATTTAAAGATTACGGAGTGATTTTGCAGGATCGCGGAAGGCCGCCATGAGAGCGGGAACAAGCGCGGCAATGAGACAGAGAATCACCGCAACAACGCAGATCACTCCAAGGTGCTCCGGAATAATGCGGGCCGGAAGCTCGTCCATCCCATGGAACCCAGCCGGGAAGGCATCGATCCCTATCCCTCTGAGTAGAGTTAAAATTCCCTGACGGTATTCGAGCGCCAACAAACCAAGTCCCAAACCCAGCAGCGATCCCGCGATGCCCACGATCACACCTTGGTAGAGGAAAACGCGTACAATCTGCGAAGGCCGCGCACCGAGCGCTTTCATCACGCCGATCTCCTGACGCTTCTGCACTGTCACGGTGTACATCACCGCTGTGATGCTGAAGGCCGAGAGGAGCGTGATAAAGGAGAGCGCAAAGCTCATCATCACCTTTTCCGTTTTGACCAACTGAAATTGCTGCTCGTGAGTCTTCATCCAACTGCGCACGAGCCAATCCTCGCCCAGCTTCTTCTGCAGCACTTCCGCGACCACTTCCGCATGGAAGGGGGCTTCCACCCGGATTCCGATCGCTTCGACTGCTTCTTGCAAACCTTTAAGCTGCTGACCGATCGCCAGTGGCACAAAGGCTCCTGGTCCCTGCGAGCGCTTGGTATCCCGATAGACACCAATGACCGTCACTTCCACAGGAGTGACAAATTCCTCAATATTCGCGAAGGCCTGTAAGTCCGCTTCCTTCAGATCAATATCCCTCAGATCCCCGAGCATATTTCTAACAACCTGCTGGGTTCCGGCGGCAAAATACTCCCTACCCGAATCATCTTTCCGCAAGGGCTTATTGAGCACAGCAAAGAGAATCCCATCGATAATCTCAGACTCACCAGCGCGCATCGGCTTACCTCTTGTTCCTTCTTCCAGCAGAATAAGGTCTTGGATCATGCGGAAGGCCTCCGTCAGCTTTCCTCCCTCCACCACTTCTTCCTCACCAGATTTGCTAAACATCGTTTCAACCGCTTCTGCAAACGGCCCCAAGCGATCTTCGTAAAGAATCCAGGCGCGCTCTTGCTGCTTGATGCGGTATACTTCCATCACCGCATCAAGATTCTTGGACGCCAGAAAATTAAGCTTATCGCCGACCTGTAAACTCAGAGCCTCGGCAAGCTGACGTGAGATCACAGCTCGGTCATCCAGCCCCATATCAGCACTACTCGTCGGGTGCGCTTCCAGATCAAGTTGTTCTTCAAGCGCCTCGATCTGTGCTTCGTTCTCAGAATTGATCGCCCGAAAAACCACCGGCTTCTGCCAGCCTTTCGCATCCAGTAGCACATATCCCTCGATGAGCGCGTACGCCCCAATTATGCCCTCTTCCTCAGCGAGACTTTTTTCCGTCGGCTCCCAATCCAAAATCCCCGCACCATAGGCCGACTCCAACCGAACGTGCGGAGCATAGCCCAGCAGAATCTCCTTAAGGTTCCGCTCAAAACCCGCATGGACTGAAAGCACCACGATTAGAACCATTACCCCTGCAGCCACGCCGAGAAGCGAGATCAAGGTAATGATCGAAACAAATGTCCGAAGCGGATTAAGATACCGCAGAGCGAGGGTCCAACTGAAAGATTTCAACACCGGAAGATTCCCCCGCTTGGGTGAAATGACAAACCCAATCTCCTCGGAGCGTCAAGAGAGCTAAAATTCCGATGGAATTTGCCGTATCACGAGAATAGCCTCCGCTGTGATCAAATTTCTCCACACCCGTGTCCGTGTCGCCGATCCTGCAGCTTCTATCGAGTTCTACCAGAAGCTCGGATTCGAACTCGGCGATCAGAAAACCTCCCCCCAAGGAAATCAGCTCGCCTTTCTCCACCTCCCCGGAAATGAACATTTTCTCGAACTCACCCACTCTCCCGACTACAAAGTCGAGGTTCCCGAAGATCTGATGCACACCGCCGTAGGCGTCGAAGACATCATTGCCTACTGTGATACGCTTGAAAATAGCGGTATTGAAATCTGGCCCGGCGGCTGGCGCGAAAAATTCTCCACCGGCGAGCGCAAAATGGCTTTCGTGACTGATCCCGACGGCTACGAGGTCGAAATCCTCGAAAAGTAGCCCCGTTTAATAAAATTCACCTCATTTGGATTTGTTTAGAGTTTCTCCAGCTAGAATCTAAGATCCCCCCAAATGCACCTTCTCATCGATAACTCGAATACGCGCACCAAGATCGCTCTCGCTAAGGGTGCATCCATCTCGGAGTGGCGCGCCGTCATTCCAACACCCGAATTATCGCCTGAAACCCTTACTAGTGCTCTTGCGGGAGTAACATTCGATAAAGTCTCCGTCTGCTCCGTCGTCCCAAAAGCCGCTGAAATGATGGAGACCTATTTCGAGGTCCCCCTGCACCAAATTTCCCACCAGTCGATCCTCCCGATCAAGATCAACTACCCTCGCCCGGAACAAATCGGGGCAGACCGCCTCGCCAATACTGTGGCCGCCGTTTCCAAATATGGTGCCCCCGCCATCGTGATCGATTTCGGCACCGCAGTGACCTTCGATGTCGCCAGCGCAGAAGGCGCTTACCTTGGCGGTGCGATTGCACCAGGCACCGCTTCTCTGCGAGATTACCTCCACCGCCAAACAGCTCTCCTCCCTTCTATTCAACTCACCGAACCCACCAACGCGATTGGAAAAAGCACTGAAGACGCGATGCAAATAGGCGCAGTGATCGGCTATCGCGGCCTCATTCGCGAAATTTTAAAAGAAATTCGTAAGGAACTAGGCGGCAACCCGGCAATCATTGCCACGGGAGGCGATGCCGCCCTCATTGCTAGTGGCCTCAATGAAATCAGGATCATCGCTTCCGACCTCACCCTAGAAGGAATTCGTCAGATTGGTGTAACAAATCACAAAAATTGAATTTCTGACGTGGCACGAAGTCTTAGCCTAGTCTAGCCTCGATCCCGAATGAGTGACACCCCTCTCGCGATTGGAATAGACTTTGGCGGAACCACAGTGAAAGCTGGAGTTTTGTATCGCAGTAATGTCATCAGTAATGCCAAACCGATTGAAACCCAAAATTTCCAAGGAGCAGACGCACTCGTCCAGGAGATCGCACGGGTCATTGGAGAGCTCCAGAAACTTCATCCAAATGTCGCAGCTATCGGCGTCGGAGTCCCAGGGTTTGTAGATTTTAAAACAGGCCTCGTCCACAATGTCACCAATGTTGAAGGCTGGGTCCGCTACCCCTTAAAGCGGCGTCTTGAAGCACTCACTAAACTTCCGGTCACTGCCGAAAACGACGCCAACTGCATGGCTTATGCCGAGTGGAAACGCGGTTCGGGACGCGGTGTGAAAAACCTTGTTGCCCTGACCCTCGGAACCGGAGTCGGTGGTGGATTCGTGGTAAACGGCCAAATGGTCCGCGGCGCAAAATCACTCGCTGGCGAACTCGGACAAGCTTCAATCGATTACCAAGGCAGAACCGGAACCTACGGTAACCGAGGCGCCCTTGAGAAATATATCGGAAATGTGCAGATCGCCGAAACTGCTGTAGAGGCCTACGCTGCTGCGGGAGAAACGAAAACTTTGGAGGAATGCTCTCCCGCACATCTTGCCAAGCGCGCAATCCGCCACGACCTCATCGCCCAGCAAGTTTGGAACGGAGTCGCTGAAAAACTCGCCTGTGCCTTGATGAACTGCTGCTGGCTCCTTAATCCTGAGGCCATTATCATCGGCGGCGGCGTCGCACGGGCCGGAACCGTCCTTTTCGTCCCTTTGGAGCAGGCCCTTCAGCGCCAACTCAGTACGCCCTTCAAAGAAAGCCTGCGCATCCTCCCGGCCCGCTTTGGAAATGAAGCGGGCATCATCGGTGCTGCGACCCTCGCTCTCGAAGAAGCAGGATACAACGTCGACGACTAATTCGACTTAAAGGTCCAACTCGACCCAACTGCGGCAACCGCCGTATTTCTTGGCGTATTTAAAGGTGATTGGCTCCGGAAGCTTCTCCACTTCCACGTAGGCTAGGTGGATACTTCCCGAAGCCATTCCCTTTCCTTCCCAGAAGAAACGATCTCGAATCGTTTGCTCGGTCCAAATGTGCTGATCGCTCAACTTAGCGACTTCCTCCCAATGCGTCAGCGTCACCGCCTTGCTCACCGTTACCTTGGTGGCGATCACAACCTCTTCATCAATCTCCCACTCGGGTTGGGCCACCACGTCAGGCACGGTGACAAAATCTCCCTGAGCATGAAAGCGCGTGGGAAACAGGACGAACTCCTCATGGGCAAAGGAAAATCCCGCGCGCCCCTCATGAATCCCACCCTTTCTTAAGATGATCTTCTGACGACCAGACTCCAGAACCTTACAGACAACATCCCATTCTTTGAAAGCAATCACTTGGCGACCAAATCCTAAATTCTAGATTTTGAAACTCTAAACAAACTTAAATCACTCATCGCAGAGAATGGGTTTCCTAATTTATCAAAACTCTTCGCCCCAAATCCCCCTTCCCCAGTCGATCCCTCCTAATCTGTGTCCATCTGTGGTTAAACCTTCCCCGCATCGCCCCCATTCGCGCTTTGGATTTGTTTAGAGTTTCAAATTTTCGGATTTAGAGTTTCACTATCTAACCGTGACGACGACTTCCTTCCTACCCCTGGGCGACTTCCCCCTTAAAGCGGGAAGCTCTCTCCCCGGCGCCCAGCTTGCCTATGCCACCTGGGGCACCCTAAATGAGGAAAAGTCGAACGCCATTCTCCTCTTCCACGCCCTCTCCGGCACTCACCATGCCAGCGGCACCCATCCGGTGCCACCCGAGGGCTGCGAACTTTGGACCGATGAACTGCACGGCGGTTGGTGGAACGAAATGGTAGGACCGGGAAAAGCCGTCGACACCGATCGCTTCTTCGTCATCTGCAGCAATTACCTCGGCGGATGTTATGGCTCGACCGGGCCTGCGTCGATCAATCCGGAAACAGGAAAACCCTTCGGCTCCACCTTTCCGCATCTCAATGCTTCGGATCTCGTCGATGCCAACCTCCCGCTTCTCGATCACTTCGGCATTGAAAAACTTCACACCGTGATGGGCCCTTCCGTGGGGGGCTTGCTCACCCTCACCTTTGCTACGCGTCATCCCGGGCGCACCAAAAACGTCATCCCCATCGCCTCCGGTTTCAAGACCACCGTCCTGAATCGCCTAATCCTTTTCGAGCAGATCCTCGCTATCGAAAACGATCAGTATTTCAATGGCGGCGATTACTACGAAAACGGAAATCCCAGGATCGGTCTGGCCCTCGCCCGGATGATCTCGCACAAGACTTTTGTTCATCTCGACACCTTCGAGAAGCGCGCCCGCCAAAAGGTGGTGCACGAAGAAGAGATGCTCTCGTGGTTCCAGGTCCGCGATACCTTTCAAAGCTACATGCTTCATCAGGGCAAAAAGTTCACCGAGCGTTTCGATGCGAACACTTATCTGCGAATCATCGACTTGTGGTCTCGCTACAATGCAGTCACCGAAGGTGAGGCCGAATCTCCCCTTGAATTATTCTCTCGCTGCCGGAAAGCCGGACACAAGTTTCTCGTCTTCTCGATCGATTCCGACTTTTGCTTCTATCCCGAAGAACAGGCAGAAACGGTCACTCATTTAGAAAAAGCCGGAGTCTCGACCATCCACATCACGGTGCACTCCGTAAAAGGCCACGACTCTTTTCTGTTAGAGCCCGAACTCTACACGCCGCACATTAGAGAAATCCTAGCTTAAACCGATCTTGGAAGCGAGGCCGCTGCGATCGCCTGCCCATGTCGCTTCATCGTCTCATCCGGCGTGACAAAGGTAATTCGCTCGTGCAGCTCAGGATAATGAGACGCCATTGTAGCGGTCGCATTGTCCAAAATAACTTGCCCACCTTCACCCGAAGTCACGCGGCCCAGAATGAGCAGATTATCGATCTCGTAAAAGCGCGCGTAATGCTTGATCGCATGCCCTAGATCGCTGCCAATATCCGAAAATATTTTGACCACTTTTGAGTCACCCAGCTTTATCAACTTTTGCACTTCAATCAGTTGCTCCGGAAAAGGCATCGCTCCATAATCCAGGCCTAGATTCTTGGCATGACGCGCCACCGCTTGCTGGGAAAAATACTGCACTCCACAACCCCGGTGGCCTGACCACTCATCGATCGCGGCCTCGGGATGATCATCGATCGGCGCAAAGGCCAACTCATTGATCCCCGGAGTTAACTCCCCCTGAGGATCGCAATAACCGACCGCCATCGAAGTCCCCATCGCAATACCAAGCACCGAGTGAATATCAAAGTTCATCGCCGCTGCAAGCGCCGTGACATCACCATCATTGATCACATCAAAGGGAACTCCGCCCCATTCTTCCTTGAGCTTGAGAAACATCGGGCGCACCTCATTCTCATAAATCGCTTCATCGGTCACCCCCCGGAAAAGGGAAGCAACCCGGACCGTATTGTTAAAATAGTTTCCCGCTGCCGATCCTCCGATGGCATCCACCCGCGGAAGATGCTCCGCCGCCCGCTTCAACGAATGGCGAATTCCTTCCAAGTGGTAGCTGGGATCGGATTGAAAATAAGGATCCCAAGGAACCTCTTCCGAAAAGACCACTTCGCCATCGATCACCGCAGCCGTTTTGCGATCCGACCCCCCTAGATCAAAACCGATACGGCATCCATCCAAGTGCCTCCCAAGAGGATTCGCTTCCGATTTTGGCTCTGGCAAAGAGTCAGCACTTTCGTGATGAATAAAGCTCAAGGGCTCGCCACAAAGTTTCAACCCCATGAAGTCAGCATCGAAATTGCGCGCGCCAGTCGACGAGTAAACCGATGACAGATGACTGATCAAATCCACATCCGCATGGAGATGAACCCGTGATCCTCCCTTTATCCAAAAGAGAGTCTTCAACGTCCGTGAGACATACTTTTCATTCTCAGTCCGCATCGCCCCCTCGTGAGGGAACAGATGAAAAAAATAATGAAAGCAAGTACCGTCCTCTCGTGCGAGAGCGATCGTAGCACGCTTGCCATTGGGGTGAGACTTTGCCCGAGTTTCAAATTCGAAATCCCAGAGGTGTGCTGCTATCAATTCACTCATTTTTCATTGGAGGAACCCAGTATTTCCTGTGGCAATTTCTACGTCAGTCTAACAAATCGCAAAAGAGTTATTTGGGGGAATTTTTGCATTTTTTAATTTAAGGACGCCTCCGAAAACTTTGTTTTTGAGCAGGGAGCTGAATGTCGAAATTTTTGGAAGACGAGGACCTTAAACATGAAGATGGGATCGAATGGCGGGTGCCAATCCTTGGTGGCGTATCCGGCGACTTCTTCGAGCACGGGCCGGAAGCGCTCCCAGTCAATGAGATCGCGCAACTTCAGGATGCCGACTTCTCGCTGAGAGACCTTCTTCTGATGAGCGAGGCCCGCAAAGAGATTCCCACCGCCATCGAGCTTGCGATACTTCTTCACGCAAAAGACTCGCAAGCCTGAAACGATCAGGGAATCTTAAATGATGCTGAGGTTACTGGAGGTGCCCTCAAGCCATTGACGCTAAATCTTCCTCGATCGCCTCAAGGACATCTTCCTCCGGCTTGAAATCCGCTGCGTGGTATGAACTCCTCACCAAGGGACCACTCGCCACGTGGCGAAATCCCTTCGCCAAGGCGATCTCTTTCCATTCCGCAAACTTCTCCGGCGTGACATATTCCACCACCGGAAGGTGGGCCACCGTAGGACGAAGATATTGACCAAGGGTCAAAACGGTCACATCCGAGGCACGGAGATCGTCCATTGCCTTTTCAATCTCCTCTGGCCGTTCTCCAAGCCCCAGCATGATACCAGATTTCGTGGCCACTTTTCCTCTAGCCAATTCCTTGGCCTTCTTAAGAACCGAAAGCGAACGATCGTATTTCGCCCGGCTTCTCACAAGTGGAGTCAGCCGCTCGACCGTCTCCAAGTTGTGATTAAAAATGTGGGGACGAGCCTGCATCACCAAACCAAGAGCCCAATCCTTATCATTAAAGTCAGGCACGAGAACTTCGATAATAATTCCGGGGTTCGTTTCCCGGACCGCCTTGATCGTCTCCTGAAAGTGCTCCGCGCCTCCATCATCGAGGTCATCACGCGCCACCGCTGTGATCACAACATGCTTGAGACTCATCCGCTTCGTCGCTTCAGCGACGCGTTGCGGTTCATCGGCTTCGAGAGCATCAGGCTTCGCAGTCTTCACGGCACAAAAACCACAAGCGCGGGTGCACTTTTCGCCAGCAATCATAAAGGTCGCCGTCCCCTGTCCCCAGCATTCCCAACGGTTAGGGCATTGAGCCTCTTCGCAAACCGTCACCAGGCTAAGATCTTGGATCATCGATTTCGTATCCCAGAATACCGGATTGTTCGGCAGACGTACCTTAATCCAATCGGGTTTCTTATCGAGATGAAGGGACGCATCCATTTTCATCCGAGGCCCAAAATTTCTTCCAGAAGATCCGCATCCACTCACAGCGGCAACCTAGCGTCGGAATCCAAAGAGGCAATCTCTGAGTGAAGATCCTGTCATACTGTGTCGCGGTAGGCAGTTAGTTTACAAGCACCTCATTTTCCTAGAGTTGGAAAAAATTCTTTCCACTTTTGAAGGAGGCCTACGATCATCCCACCTCCGAAAAACAAGCCCAGAGGAAAGGCCAAAAAACCATCGAGAGCCTAAATAATCATCGCTCCCCAAAAAACAGCCTTCCTGCGCTCCCCTTCCCGAAAAAAGACATAACAGAGCTTCACGTAGCCGAAGAGCCCCAGAATTCCCAGAATTGCAAAAGCATATCCCACGATCGTAATCCTTTCGTAGTATGCTGATGAGTGCATTTCCAATTCTCCATTATCAAGCCCTGGGTTCCTAGCAATCGCCATTGCCGCCCAAATCTCAATCTTAGATCGATAGACTTCCTTCCCCACTCGCCTCCGCAGGACAGCGGTTGGTCCTGAGAAAAGAAGATGAAAAAGCTCATCCTCTGACTGGAGCGCTTGATGAACCCCTTCGCGTGTGAGTTGATTCTCGGTTGCTTCGCCCTTTTCAATAAGATCCAAAGCGAGCACCTCGCGAGCGGCAACCTCTTCCTGTATCGCTAAAACCTTACCTAGGCCCTCGACGAACCAATCAGTAGCTTTTTTCCCTAAAAATTACACCATCTGAGAATTAGGTAGGAGCTTCACCGGTTTCGAACTTATCTTCAGAGCTTCGGAAAAAGAAACCCGATTGGCAAAGCGGTGCTTCATCGCATTTGCGAAAACCGCCTGATCGGTCCGCAGCTCCCAGTCTCCAATTTTTTTGCCGGGAGGCTGCCATGCGCACTATGATCCTAGGTTGATTTCCATTTAAAAATGGGCGCTTGGGCTGCTGCAAAGTCTCCCGTAAACGAGAGCAAGTCCGAAAAACCTTCCAATGCTTTGATGGCTGAAGAGATGCGCGCAGCGTCTTTATGCCGGGCTAGATCCGCAAATTTGAGGCGAAGCAACCTTTCGACCGTCTTACCAACTTCGATAAAGCTCCATGCAATACCCCTCGGGAAGAAAGGCTCACGAGCAACCGGAGACATCGAATATCATTCTATGATATTACTGAGCTGTTTCGCTCTTTCCGCATAATGTTCACCTTCGCCCTATTACTGGCTGTTCTGGCATAAGTGGGACGCCCTAGAACTCGAGATTTCTCTCGACCGATTAGCTCACGAAAAACAAGAGCACCTTAAACTATTTAAAGAAATCGTTTTACCAGCCCACTTTTCTGCTGGCGAAAAAGTGTAACCTTTTTTAAGTTTTTACTTCCATAATAAGACTAGACTAGTCTAGTCTTATTTTATGAAGCAAGTCGGACTCTACGAAGCCAAATCAAAGCTCTCTGCCCTCGTCTCTGTCCTGATCGAATCAGGTGATCCAGTTTCACTCACAAAGCACGGCCGGGTCGTCGCCGAAATCCGACTCCCCTCGGTGGGCTCTCCTTCCCGCGGCGGCCTTAGCGCCGAAAACTTCTTCATCTCTCCTGAGTTCGATCACCCCACTAAGAAACCCCTTTCCCCACCCAGTCCTCCTCGAGTCAACCCACCCGAGGCTCCTGAACCTCCCCGTAAATGATCGAACAGCTCCTAGACACCCGGGTGCTTCTTCTTTTCCTCCAAAATGATCCAGCCCTTCCCGATCCGCTTGCCAAGCGGATCGAGTCGCCTCAAAACCGCTCGCTAGTTTCCCTCGCCAGCCTTTGGGAACTCACGCAAAAACAGGCCTCGGGACTACTTAAATTCGAAGCCGCCCAACGACCCGATTTCCCGGACCTTCTCATCGAAGAAGGTTTCGAGATGCTCCCCATCGAGTGGCGCACGATGCGCCGCGCCGCCGGACTACCGAGTCATCACAGCGATCCAACCGACCGCATTCTCGTCGCCGAAGCGATCACCCGAAATATCCCCATCCTCTCTCTCGACGAAACATTTGATCTCTACAAGATCCCAAGAATCAGCGGTTAACTCGCCAAACAGAAGCATCTTGGATAAAAGACCCAATCTCTGACCACCAAAAAAGCGACCTCGTTTCCAAGATCGCCTTTAATAATTGATTTGAAGGAAACTTAAATGAGGCCCGCTTTTTTAAGAGTCGCGTAAGCACCATTCTTATTGATGGTCTTAATCCCCTTCGCTGACACCTTAATCTTTACAAACTTACTGAGTTCAGGAACCCAGACGCGCTTACTTTGAAGATTCGGAGAAACTTTACGCTTCACCGTCTTAGTGACGTGACGACCAATGCCGCCTTTTTTCTTGGCCAAACCAGAACGGTGGATTTTACGACCAACACGAACCTTTGAACCTCTAATACTACAAACTCTAGCCATAAAACAAAATTGTTGTGGGCCGGGAGAAATAGGGAAATCGGCCTTCGGGTCAAGCCGTTTCTTATGTTTTATCAAGAGTTTCTCCTATTTCTCACTCAACACTGGCAGGAATCATCTCCGTATGATGAGCTTTGACATGGCTCAACCATCCGTCATCGATTACCTCAAGCAACTCCAACAACAAGGCGTCAGCCATGTGGAGATCGATGATGAGGCACGTGAAATCCTCAGAGAATTCTATCGTCGCGGCGCCGCCAGCCCCAAGGCAAGAAAGAGCACACCTTCCTCAGCACCCGCTCCCTCAGCATCCGTAACTCCCCCTACGGAAACCAAGATCAGCATCAACGGACATTCAGCAGCTGAAAAAATCGATTCCCTTAAAGAACAGTGCCTCACTTGGGTCCCCACCAAAGCCCTTGGAACACTACGAGACAAAAT
>MEHZ011406335.1_pt1 | contig 18293 bp, 1 predicted proteins | sample 897221 | NCBI WGS metagenome assembly MEHZ01 (sample SAMN05514161, study PRJNA337945) | marine metagenome | isolation source: marine surface water | place: Arctic Ocean | collected 2007-12-13
GGTGCCGGACATTTTGGAAAGCTGGTTATCAAGATGTAACCATTCACGGATAACGTTGAAGTACCCGATAGAACTCCGAGGGTATTACTACCTGCCCATTTTAGGCCCATAGCCGTAGTTGCCAACCAGCAGTTAAGTTCGGCTTTGGGTCATAAGCGGTTGCTTTAAATTGTTTGAAAACAACCGCTTATGACCCTAATAATGGACATGCGGTCATCCTGCTATTTTCAATTTTAGTGCAGCAGCAACTTTGATTGGGGCATCAGACTGCTCCACTGCCAAACATCCATCATCAATCAATTGACCAATGACGTTTTCACTGATTTCCGCCGGCACCATTCGAATTTTGTGCAGTTGTCTTTGTCGTGTTGCGTTGGTGTGATCAAATGGTAGATTGTTAGTCTCTGTGTCTTCTGATCTATAATATTCTGTGTATCTGTTCTGAAATGAGGTGCTATTAATCATGGTTACTGCCTTAACATAAATAGTGTTTAGTTAAATGGTTGCTCTTTGGGGGGACGTATAATTCAGGCGGTATTTAATTGGGTTACCTTTTCCTCCGCATTGATAAGTTTTTATTAAGTGGTTAAATTTCAGAAGCGCCTTAATTTTACTGCGATACCGCTTCTTTCCCCAACTTGGTATCACTTGCGCGACTTCCATGCTTTCGGGAGCGATTGCAAATTCATGATTTTGAGAGCCGTGGGCAACCTTCAAAACAGCATCCAGAAAAAATGCATCTGCGTTGCCTAGAAATGACACCATCTAAGAGCAGGTGAAAACTATTCTACCTTCTTGTTTGGTCTACACGCTTCTAGTTACCCGCTCCACTTAAGGTTCATTTAAGGTCCACGTGTCATTTGAACGCTTACAGCTTTACTTGGAGCATTTCTAATGAGTTTTGATATTATTTTTATGAGGTTTTCAGGCGTCAGTGGATTTGATACAGCATTATTATTTGGTCTATTCACAGTAATCTCAATGTCTATTTTTATTTAGAGACAAGACAGGCGAGTCTTAATTAAAACTCTCAAATCAGGGAGTTGGCCTATGCTATTTTCAGGTATACTCATGCTAGGAAGCGCCTCAACTTTGGTGTTGAGTATTAAGAACACTTCAATCGTAAATACCTTTGTAATTTACAGCAGTTCGCCAGCCCTTGCTGCCGTATTTAGTTGACTTTTTCTAAAAAAAATACATAGCGCCTAATATGGTTAGCAAATATTTCAGTCATGATTGGAATAACGATAGTTGTTTTTGGTTTATTTGAAGCAGGTAAATTGATTGGAGATGTTTTGGCGGTCTTTGCCGTTACTTGCCGATGCACTCAAAGAACCTTATAAGTATAGGTTAAATATTAAAAATTATCGTGCAGTCTATTCTTTTAAATTGTATAATAAATAAGGTTTCATAAGAATTATTTCAGAAGATAAAATCGTAGTCATTTGGGATATAATTTATTGATAAGTGAAAATAACGAAAGCTTTGAAAAAGGCTCCGCGGAGAATAAATTACTAGTTATAGACACCGCGTCTGTGCCGGTCTTGAACATTCCGGGCGACGGATGGTTGCTGAGCGCGGGCTTTTCCCGTCAGGGCCCGGACCTCATGTTGACCGGGCAGGGTGGCGAGGCAGTGTTGGTCCGTGGCTACTTCAATGCGGAGAACCCTCCAAGCCTTATGAGCGAGAGTGGAGCCGTTCTGAAAAGCGATCTTGTGATCCGCCTGGCTGGTCCTCTCGCACCAGGTCAGTATGCGCAAGCTACTGAAGGAGCTATTGGTGAACCTATAGGTAGAATATCAACTATTGATGGGGCAGTAAAGGTTGAGCGCGTAGATGGCACCCTAGAAGTCGTGGAAGTGGGGGATGCGGTATTCCAAGGAGACATTGTCATCACGTCGGCTGATGGTGCTATTGATATTGAGTTTGTCGACGAGTCTATCTTCTCATTGGGTGCTGACGGCCGTATGGTTCTCGATGAAATGATTTACGATCCCTTGGAGCAGGAAGGCTCCTTTAGTATCTCGATGGTTACGGGTACATTTGCCCTCATTAGTGGCAACATCGCCAAGATGTCTCCCGACGCTATGGTTCTGGATACTCCAGTGGCCACCATCGGTATACGCGGTACAACTATTGCTGGGACTGTCAACGGTGAGGGTAACGATAACAGTATCACCTTGCTGCCGGATCCGGACGGCACTGTGGGAGAGGTTGTTCTTTCCAATCCCGCAGGTGTGGTAGTTATAAGTTCGGTTGGCGCAACGGTTTTTGTTTCGAGCGCGAATGAGGCACCTTCAGACCCCGTGATATTAAGTAATGATGAGGTTGCCCAGCGCTATGGAAGCACTGCGACTAATCTCCCAGGAGCGTCGTCATTGGGCGCACCCCCGATAGAGCCGGCTGGTGATGAAGCGGCACCACTCAGTCAGGCGCAGCTCAAGCAGCTTGGAGTGATTAATCAGCAATTAGCTGATGTTATCAACCAAGGGACCCAGCAACAACTCCAATTTGAACAATTGTTCGAGTACGCGGAGGCGAGCCTGGGAGAATTGTTCCTAGGCATTGATGCGTTTGAGCCGCCGCCTCCTAGTAATAAATTGCTGATTGAAGTTGCTGCGTTAACGGCTGATTTTAGCTCGGAAGCGGCACAGCTTTTATCAATTATCTCGGCAGCGTCTGCTGCTTCGTCTTCTGCGAGTGCGGCAGAGTTAGCCGCAGCCACTTCGAAAACTAGTATTCAAACGAAAGTCTTGGCTCTTGGTACTTCTGCAGGCTTAGATCAATCCGGATCAAATACGCTAAGTTCTGCTATCACTTCGTCGCTGGAAGCTTATGGTGCTGCCAGTGCTATCGCGTCCAGTGCCACTGGATTGGTGACTGCTGCTGCTGCATTACTTAGTCAAGTCGGTACAGATAGTCCGCCGAGTGACGACGCTACAACTGATTTGCTTGCCGCGGTGGAAGCGGCCACGCTGGCAGCAGCCGAGGTGGCGACAATTATTAATGCGTCCATTTCTGCCATGGATACGGTTGTCAATAGTGTCATTGCTGCAGCGTCTGGAGACAGCGGTAATGCCGCGGCCAAGCTCATTGCTGCCCAAGCTGAAGTTGAGAGTTCACTTCAGTCAACCATCGCGGACAAGGCCGGCTTGACGGTTGAACAGCTTAATGCGGCTGTCGACATGATTGGTACTCACGTGAGTGTTGTCGACGCTAAACTTGTTTCGGCCCGTTTGGCAGTCGTGGAAGAAGCCGTTGCTACTGGTGCGGACGTCTCGTCAATCACAAATGCTTTTGATCAGGTCCGTGACATTGTCGGTAGCGCAAGCACGTCAGTTACGGAAGCTGCGAATACCATTAAGACCACAGATTTTCAGACGCTCATCGACAAGTCGACGCTAGCCTTAAACGCTGCGACTAAGGCGAAATGGTATCAGGATGCCCTGGAAGTCGACGTCCCATTGGGTGATCTTTTGGGTGGCATGGACGCTAGCCTGACGGATGAGGTCACGCAGACAATTACAGAGTTCAATGATGCCAATGCGAACTCTGATGGTGCGGTTACGGCGATTACTGCGTCGTCGAATGCCCTGAAGCTTGGCCAAGAATTCATTGACAACACGCTACAAGATAATGTTGACGCTGCGCAGGCGACTGCCACATCGGCGGGGAATACGCTGGCGACAGCGAGGTCTCTTGCAGAGACGTCTGCCAATACCCTTCTGCAGGCCCGCGCAAGTCTGGCACCTAAGTTGCTTGCTGAGGCGTCGGCCAATGCAACAAACGGAATTTTGCAGGCGGCGCTCCTTACTGCTCAAGGCCGCAATGACGAACCGCTTGGTGATCTGTTTAACGCTGGACTGCTTGGACCGCTTGACGCGGCCTTATCTCTGAATGCTACAATTTCTTTGGGTGTCACTGCCGAGAGCGACGCGGAGACTGCGTTCAAGGTTGCGCAAGACGCGAGTGATGCGGACCCAGCCAATTTAATTCTTAGTGGTGAAGCTGCGGTCGCAAAACAACTATTGAAAAATGCCGAGGCTAAGTTGTCATTTGCAAACCAGCTGAAGGGTTTGTTTGATGACGCCACCGCGAAGGTTGAGGTCAATGCAGATGCCGCCGCTGTTGCGGCGCAAGACGCCACGGTAGCGGCGGACGTTGCTCGCGAGGCTATCAGCGGTGTCGAAGGAGGCGAACAGGGTGTTGCTGCGGATGCACAAGACGCGCTTGATGCATTCATCGCGGCCTCTGATGCGTCTGCGGAAGCGCAGACTGCACTTACTGCCGCAGAAGCCACGCTGGCAATTGGTGAGGCGGTTGCGCGTGCTCAGGTAGACGTTGCTATTCTGTTTACGGTCACGGATGCGAAGCTTGCTGCGGAGGCCGCAGGCGTTAACATTTCTGAGGCAGCTGCCCTTGCTCAGGAAGCTGTAAGTCATGCGGAAGAAGGTAGTGTGAATGCGGCTGCCGCGCACACAGCTAAAGGCGCGATAGAGGTGATTTTGACAGCGGCTCAGGCGTCCCTCGCGGAAGCTAGTCAGCTCGCTGAAGCGGCCGAGGCGTCGGCGAGTTTGGAATATTCAGGTAGCGATGCCCTGGCGCAAGTAAATACGGTTCTCAGTTATGTGGATGCGGCTCAGGCGTCGGTTGACGCTGTTGAAGCTTACTTAGGCCAGGCTAGGGCTTTTGCAAATCTTGCAGACGCCATCGTGGATGCGCAAACGGGTTCGTCCTCGCTTTCTGTTAAGTTGGATGCGAGTAGCGTCGATGATGTGCCAGACGGTTCGGTTTCTCAGCATGACATTGTGAGAATGGGTGCAATTGATTTTTTGCGCACGCAGGCAGGTAATTCCAAAGCAAATGCGTCTAATGCGGTGGCGAATTCAGACGCCAAGAATGCTGCATCTCAAGCCCTCGAGGGTGTGTCTGGCACTGAAACCTCTCTCCGTGCTCAAAAAGGAGTAGAGGCTGCGGCGTCTGCTTCAGCAGCCATTGTTGATGCTGAGGCTGCCGCTGATGATGCGGCGTCCGCCGCTACGAGCGCTAATACAGCGGCGGCTTTGGTTGCAGGCGCTTTGAGTGCGGTGGAGACGGCACGTCAGCAGGCATTGGTCATGGAAACGGGTTCGTCAGAGCGTGATTTAGCTGAGCAGTTGGTTCGCAATGAAGCTGCTGTTGCGCAGGCAAGAATTGCAGATGTCGTTTCGGCAGTAGCTGCTGCCACTGAGGCGTCTGCTCGAGCGGGTTTGGCGGCTCAGGCTGCCGCCACTGCTGCCGTTGGTTTTGGCGAAGCTGTCGCGGAACTTGCTGAGGAAGCGCTAGTCTTTAGTTCAGCGGCTGGTGTGTCTTCTGCGAACGCGGCACAATCGCTGTTAAGTGCTGAAGCGGCCGCGGCGGCGGCGCAGGGTCTTGCTAACTTGCAACAAGCAGAAATCTTAGCTACGGAGGCAGGTGAGAACGCACGCTTGGCCGCTAAAAAGGCAGAAGAAGCTGCGGCTGAGGCTGGGCAGGCAGCCGCGGATGAGGCGGCGACAGACAAGGCGGAAGCAGACGCCGCAGCCACGGCTCTTGCAACGAAATTAGCACAGGAAGCAGTCGATGCTTCTGAAGATGCTGTCGTACAGGCCGCGATTGCGGCTCAAGCCGCTAAGGACGTTGACGTTATTGTTGCTCAAACTGCTGCGGGTGCTGCTCAGGTTGCGGCAGACGTGGCTCTGGCGGCGTCAGACGCCGCATTTGAGGCGTCGCTGGGTGCTGGCGATGAAGCGATTGTTCAGACGAACATCGCGACCTTGGCTGCCACCTCGGCCGTAACGAAGGCTGGTGAAGCCGCGGGCTCTCTCGAAGTTGCTGAGAACGCATTAGTTGCGGCTGAGTCTTGGGTTGACGGATCGGCTGCGGCTGACCGTGCTTCAGCCTCGATTGCAGCGGCGTCTGCGTCTGCGACGGCGGCGCAGGCAGCAGCAGCAGCATCTGCAGCAACTGACACTGCAACGGCTGCGGCTGACGCGGTGGTTAATCTCAATATTACCTTTGCATCCGCAGAGGCGGTCGTGAATTCGTTGACCAAGTCCGTTGCGGATATTGGCACGTCACTTGAGGCTGCCTCCGATGGAGATGCAGGCAATACGACTACAATTGAAGGCGTTTGGATACAGGCGCTTGCGCAAGCTAATTCTGCTCTCTTGGATGCTAAAGAGGCTAAAGTTGCTGCTCAAGCAGCCGTTAACGCAGGCGAAACTGCAGCTGAAACAGCGCAGGCGACGGCGACTGCTGCTGCTGCCGCAGCGTCGAGTGCGGCTCGTGTGGCGGCGGAAGCAGCATCACAGTCCGGCTTTACGGCGGCCTTTGAAACAGGTGCTCAAGGCGCTTCGCAATCGCTGGCGGACGATGGGCTAGCTCAAGTCATTGACGTGGTTAATGCCGCTAACGAGGCTGCGGAGAACGCCCTTACGGGAACGATCCTTGAAACGAACGCCGTTGGTGTGGCAGAAGGTCTGACACTTCAAGAAGGTCTCGACTTGCTCAAGGCGGAGCTGGAACTTGTCACACCTAATCTAGAGGTGTCGGCTCTCCAGGTTTTGGCTGCAGATTTAAAAACTGACATAGCGCAGGCCGCCATTGACGCTGGAAATGTCATTTTGGAAGCGGCGAATAAGTTGGGCTCTAGTTTCTCCGTTGTCGATGGCGCTAGGGCGTCCGATGGAGACGTTGCATCGGCCATCAGCGCAATTAACGCAGCGGCTATCGCAGCAGCTGCGCTTGACGATCTCGATACTGATGAGACTGGTGACGATAAACCTGAGTATGATGCTACCACTACGGCACTGCAGACGGCTCAAACAGCGGCGGATGATACTCAAAACTCAGCGGTGGCCTCTGTTGCTGCAACACTGACCGCTACAGATCAGTCAGTCACCGCAGTTGAAGCCTCGAGTGACGTGGCAGATGCTCAGCAGGCAATTACGCTGGTTCTCGACGATGTAACGGAAGCCCTGATTGCAAAAATTACGGCTGCCAGTAAAGACTTGTTGTCGGAAAAGGCAGAGGCGTTGGCCGCTAAGCAGGGTGCGTTGGCTGCGTTGGAAGAGGCGACGTCAGCTGAACAAACTGCAGACGCACGAAATAACGATGCTTTGGCAACAGAAGTTGCAAAGGACGCAGCCCGTAGTTCTGCTGATATTGCAGCTGTTGCTGCTGTCTCTGCGTCAGATAGTTATGACGAGGCCGTTGATTATGAGGCTGCGGCTCGTGATAATGCCGGGGATGCCCAAATAGCCTTTGATGCGGCTTTCCCCGCATCGGACATCGACCCTCAGGTCTACGCGGCTGCAGAGCAAGCGAATGCCCGTGCTCAGGCCGCACTGGCGCGGGCTGTAGCCGCGCTTGAGGTTGCTAAAACGGCGAAAGGTGACGCAGTTTTGGCAGCTGAGGAAGCAGATACGCAGGCTGATTTAGCTGGCGACGCATTTGCTAACGTTGACTTGGCTAAAGCTTCTGCCGCCTTGGCTTCTATCAAAGGCGATGTCTCGACCGCAAGTGGCCAGACGTCAATCGTATCTGCGAAGTCCACGGCAGCTGATCTCGTCGAGGACCCGTCTGACGGCACGGGGTATTTGGCCTTTGGTGCTGAAGATGAGGCTGCTCTTAGGACTTTGCTGGAGGATATGGGGGCGGCGGTTGCAGAACTAATCTTGCTTGCTGACGATGCTCGGACAGCGGCTGATGTAGCAGCCGCTGCTGCTTACGGATCGCAGGTCAGTCTTGTGGACAGTCCACGTGTTGCGTCAGATCGTAGTGCCGCACAGGCGGCGGCAGATGCGGCAGCCTCAGCGGCGACGACGGCTGGCGGTGTCGCTCAGGTTGATAGTATCACTATAGGCGGCCACCTTGATTTTGATGCGGCTTTGTCACCCACTGGCGACGTATACTCCATCACTATTGGCGGCACCGTTGTTACGCATACTGTTACTGCAGATGAAGCGACAGGCCAGGACATAGAGTCAGTTCGTGACGCATTGATTACGTCAATTAATAACAGCGCAGCCGGTTTGACCGTGATTGCGTCGGCACCCACGGACAGTGTTGATCAGATTGACCTGACATCACTGTTCCCCGGCATTACTTTCTCGGCATCCGCAGTTGTGACAGATGTCTATAATGTTGCCAGTAACAATACGATCGTACAGGACACAGCTGTAGCAAATTCCAGTGGAAGTACGCAGACGGCGCAGGTCGACACTGTTGTCCTGTCCGGCTCCGTGAAGGTTGGCGACGAATTTACGATCACCGTTAATGGCGTGGGTGTTACTTACACGGCTGTTAGTGGCGATGATTTGTCGGAGGTGCGAAACGGGTTAGTAAACCTTCTAAATGCGGTAACCTCTCCCGTAAAGGTCGTGGTTACCGCTGCTAATGGCAGTAGTGGTGCTGAACTAACTTTGACTGCTGACGTGGTTGGCACGGGTTTCAAGACCGTTGCAATTGCAACTGATGTAGATGGTGACAGTGGCGACAACACCGCGGTTGTCAATGAGACGGTTGCTAACCTGGAGGGCGCTGATGAGTTAGCATCGTCAGCTGCACAGGAGGCGAGTGACGAAGCCGATAACGTGGCCTCGGAGCTTAGTACCGTTGAGAGTGCTCGAGATGCTGCACTGGTGTCTGTTCGTGCCAGTGATATTCTTGATGTCTTAGAGTACGCTGTTGACGACGATGGCGATGGCGACAACACCGATACTGCGGAGGCGGCTGCGGCCGCTGAGGCAGCGGTGTCAAATGCGGAAAGTGCGGCATCAGAAGCGGCAGACGCAGCTGCAGCCGCCATTACGCAGCTAGAAATCATCTTCTCGGGTACTGCAACGGAAGGTGAGATTAGTACGGCGGAGGTTCTCCTTGCGACGGCTCAGGGCGATGCAGCGACTGCGTTCGACAGCGCTGTTGCTGCGTCTACTGCGGCGTCGGAGGCTGCTGAAGATGCGTTGGTCGCATTGCAGGCCGCGGCGGATGCTGCTAATCTAGGCTACGACGATACGACCGCCACGGATATAAACGGCGACGATACAGTTGACGCGTTTGAGATAGCCTACAGCGCAATTTTGTCTGCGGCCAACGATATTGCGGACCCGGCTGCTGAAACCGCGGATCCAAATGCTAACGACGTAGCTAAGGACTTGGTTCAGGATGTACGTGACGTCTTAACTGTTGCCTTTACTAATGCACGTTCCGCACAAAACGATGCAGCGGCAGCGTTGGAGGCGAAGGCAAATGCTGCAGCACAAAAGGCAGTTACGTTATCTGGCCAGGAGTTTGCTGACGCGCGTGATGTGGCAAATGCCGCGGCAACAACCGCTGCCCAAGAGACGGCGAGTGCTGCGTCTAAAGCTGCGACCATAGCGAAAGACGACGCCCTGAATGCTGGTGGCGATGCCAAAGTAGAAGCTGAAGCAGCTATGGAAGCTACGGCCGGCGCATTGAATTCAGCGTTTGATTTTGTTACGAAAAACCAAGCCGATATTGCTAGTTCAAGTGCCTTACTTTCGGCGTTAGAGGTTGTGCGTGATGCCACAGATGCAGCCCTCTTGGCAATTCAGGGCGGCGATGGCTCAAATATTGCTGATCAAATTTTGACAGTGTCTGATGCCAATAGTAGCGATCCCATTGACGCCGCCGTTACCGCAGCTGCGGCTGCTGCTGGCGATGCGGATAATGACAATACTGACTTCGATGACGTTCTCGACGGTATCGTGGATGCTTTGGGCGCATTCCAGAACGGTCTTTCCTTAGCGTATGACATTTCGTCGGGCATCCAGGCTAATATTGATATCGCGACTGATTCAGCTGCGAGTGCTGCGAGTAATTTGAGTATTGTTAGCGCTGAATTAGCCAAGGTAACAGACGGTGATGACGCTACGCTTCCCAACGTAAGCTTAGCGGAAGCCACTGCCATCGCAGCGCAAGGCAATGCTGACGACGCCATTGACGCTGCCGATATAGCTCGGGCTCAGGCAACGGCGGCCAGTCAGGCGTCTGCGCAAGCCCTAGCTGGACGGAGTCAGTTTGATCAGGCCCTTGAGCAGGCTCGCCAAGCCATTGCTCAGGCGACCGCTCAAGAAGCGGCAGATTCAGTGCCGATCGCGGATGATGACGCTAAATCAGTTAACGAAGACACCTCGGGCGGTATTGTTCTGAATGTGTTGCTGGGTGATCCTGACAACGTTACGGATGGCGTTAATGACGGCGCAGATCGTCGAGCAGACGGAGGTGTCCTGAAGGGCGCCGTTCTCATGTCCGTTGGTTCAGCCACCAATGGTGATGTTGAGATCCTGGCGCAGGCTGACACTTTGGTCTTTGACCCAACAATTGCTGGCGACATTACCGTTACAATTAACACGGCTGTGGCTAGGACGGATACTGGTACTGGCACAGTGTTCACCGTAACGACGGCTCAGGATCTTGTAAGTGCAATCAATGGGAGTAGTGCGGTTAAAGATAGTGTGCTCGCCACACTCGTTGACGATGACGTAGTTCTGACCTCGATTACGGAGGGCGTTCCATTTGAGGCAGTGATTTCCGGCACGGGGACTGGACTTACCATCACCAACGACATCGTCAACGGCGAGGCTCGCTACACTTCCAATCGAAATTTTAATGGTGAAGACAGCTTCACGTATACGGTTTCTAACGACAAAGGAACGGAGGACGGCAGCGTCATATCGCAGCTTGCCGCTGCGAAAGTAGCTATTACGGTCGACAGTGTTAACGATGGTCCCACGGGGAAATCTGACGTAGGTACAGTTGTGTCAACAGCCGGAGTAAACATCAATGTCCTGCGCAATGATAGTGATGTGGATGGTGACGCGCTAAGCGTCACGTCCCTCACGCCGGCCACGTCTGGTACTGTCACACTTAATGCTAATGGCACGCTCACCTATGTTGCTGACGCTGAAACATACAAGGCACTTGGCGCAACGGATACGGTAGAGGACACCTTTACGTATAAGGTCAGTGACGGCACCCTAGTTAGTGATGCTGTGACGGTTAAGGTAACGATCCAAGGTACGAACGATGCTCCGATTGCCGTAGCAAAAATAGGTGATGATAAGTATGTGGGCAGTGAAGACATCGACATCACCGATACCCTAGAGGTTGTTGACCCTGATACGGCTGACATTGGCAACCATCTCTTTGAAGTGGCTGCCGGTGGTGATCCTGTTAACGGCACACTAGATATTAATGAGAGCACGGGTGCCTTCACGTATAAGCCCAATGCAAACTACAATGGACCTGATAGCTTTACATACCGTGTGACTGATCCTTCTGGGCTAAGTTCGTCGGCGACCATCAAACTCGACGTGGGTGCCGTCAATGACGCGCCGGAGGCAACTGGCGACGAGGCATCTGTTATTAAGGGTAAGGACGTTGTTATTCGCGTCCTTGACAATGATTTCGACCTAGACGGTGAAGATGTGTCTATTGTCGCCGACTCAATTGTTAATAGTAATTTAGGTCTTGGTACGGCCACAATTAATAGCGATGGAACAATCGTTTATGTGACGAACCCGACAGCGTCCATACCCAAAGATCAAGTTCTGGACGACACTTTTACTTACGTGATAACAGACGGGAGCACAAGCCCAGCACTGACGTCAACTGCGACTGTAACGGTAAGTATTACGGGCACGAACAGTGGCCCGGTTGTCGCTAGTGGGGGCGCGACTGGATCAGTTGATGTTGGCGAGAGTATCACGATCAATGCGCTTAACTCGAGTGTAGTCTCTGACCCGGACGGAGACACACTGACCGTTCTGTCGCCGACGCAGGGCGGCAAGGGCACGGTTTCGTTTGACGCAGTCACGGGTGAGATCACCTACACCGCGTCTGCTCAAGAATTGGATGCCTTGGCAGACGGTGTCGCCTCGACGGATACCTTTAGCTATACGGTGGCTGACGGTAATGGCCAGTTCGAAAGCGTTCCGGTCACGATTACCATTACAGGTGTCAATGACGCACCAGACGCCGGCGATGACTTTGCCTCCGTGTCTGAAGGAAGCGATGCACTTTCCATTGCTGTACTTGGTAATGATGTTGATATTGACGGCGATGCCCTAACGGTCAGCATCAATAAAAGTGGCGTAAGTGATCTTCTGGGCGTGTCAATCAGCCTAGTAGAAGGTCAGATTGTTTACGACCTAGGAGACAGGTTTAACGAATTGTCGCCGAGTGATGCTCCCCGGAGCGATGAAATTACGTATACTATTAGTGATGGCATCGACGAAGTGACGGCAACAGTCTTCGTGTCCGTCACGGGCACGAATGATGGTCCGGTTGCCGGTGTGGTTACGGTGGATCAGAATGCGATTGCTGACGGTGTTGCCATCACAATTGACGTTCTTACTGGGGCCTCCGATGCAGACACATCTGACACTTCGGAGACATTATTTATTAATAGTGCTGTATCTGCGTCAGGTGCAACAATCACATTGGGTGGTGCCGGTGCGCTGCTCAAGTATGATCCGGTAAATGTTGCAGAGTTTCAAGCTCTGCTCCCTGAGCAAACTACAACCGATACTATAACATACACAGTTCGAGACGCCTTTGGTGCTATCTCCGATCCAGCGACGTTTACAGTCACAGTCACCGGTACAAATGATGATCCGATCGCCGTCGCCGATGCCTTCGATGCCTTTAAAAAAGGCGCGTTAGAGGTCAGTGGAGCGGTGGACGGTCTTCTCGCTAATGACACGGATCCAGAAGATAACCCATTAGTCGTGTCTTCGTTCGATGCCACAAGTAGTAAGGGTGCGAGCATCGCGGTTAATGCTGACGGCACGTTCACCTACGATCCGACAGGGTCTTCTGAACTGCAGGGTCTTGGAGTTGACGAAACGACGACAGATACGTTCGAATATACTATTCGTGATGAAGTTGGTAAAGGCACATCAACGGGGACAGTTACAATTACAGTTTCTGGCGCACTGGAAGTTGTTGAAGTAAGTCTTGATGGCACAGTTGTTGGTGGTGTCACCTATGAGCTCAGGGCGAGCGCTCTCGAAACCCTTACCGCAAACGATGGAAATGACGACATTACTTTGGTTGGTGCTGCCGGTGACGGTGACAGTCTTGATGGTGGTCTCGGCTTCGACACTCTTCACTTGGACTCAAGCGTCGACAACCGCATTGAATTAACGGACGTTGAAGTTGTTCAGGGTGGAGTAGGCAACGATACGTTCGTGATAAATTCAATTGGTAATGACCTAGTAGAGCCAGAACCATCGGAACCAACAGAAGACCCTCAACCTAAATCGGCTGCATTTGACACCACGCCTGAAGTTGAAATTGTCGATGATATTTTTGCTGAGCCTGAGGCGGGGCTTGGAGATCCTGCTGATGTTGCTGTGCCTGTTCTGTTAAGCCAAGGTATGGCCATCACTACGGGTGGTGGTGCCGATATTCTGTCCTTTGGCTCAGACATAGAGGTGATGGGCGCTGAACTCACCGATGCCGACGGCGACGGCGTTGAAGACGATCTGGTCTTCCATACGAAGACTTTTGATGAAGTAACACTCACTCTCAATGAGAACCACGTGGCTGTTATTGATCACGCGACCTCACCACTTTCTTCTGTGGAATTTGATGAGAACGGAGACGGTGTGATTGATGTCACCATTGAAAGTTACCAAGGTGCAAACAGTTTCGACGTCTCTGGCAATACAGAAAACACTTTGTTGGCAGGCGGTGCCGGTGATGAAAACCTCCTCGGTGGTTCAGGCGACGACATTATCTTTGGCAATGCGGGCATCGATGTTATTACCGGTGGTTCAGGCGACGACATCATAGACGGCGGCGCGGGATCTGATATCATTGACGGTGGTGATGGTAACGATACAGTCACATTCCATAATGAAAATTTTGGTGGCGACATTGATCTGGACGCTGGTAGTGCGGCATTAGGAAGCGACGTTGACGACCTGATTAGCATTGAAAATGTCGTCGGCAGTGATTTTGTGGACAACATCACCGGCAGTAATGTTGCTAACGTCATCGAAGGCGAAGACGGCAGTGATTTTCTCGAAGGTCTCGGTGGAAATGATAAACTCGTTGGTGGTCTCGGCTCGGATAAGATAGACGGAGGCTCCGGAGACGACGTTATCTTTGGCGATTGGGCAGATAACATTTCGGGTGGCAACACGTCGTCAGTCAGCGTATCCGGCCCTGCTGCGGCCATGCATAGTTTTGGGGATGCTGGGACGACTTATGTTGCCGTGGGTGGCAAGGGCATTCCTGGCGGCTCAACATCGCCTTCCGGGAACGGTCCCATTCACGCTCTAATTCCATCGGATACAGGTTTCCTTGAGGAATGGTACGTAAATCCTGACTTCGTTCTATTTGGTGGATCGTTTGCAGCGGACATTAACGTCACAGATATATGGGACGACTACACGGGGGCTGGCGTTGTCGTTGGCATTATTGACGACGGTATTGACTACAACCATTCTGACCTCGCATTTAATTACCGGCACGATTTGGACTTTGATGCCATCGATCTTGATGACGATGCCTTTGCGAGCGGGGACTTAGACTATCACGGTACAGCGGTTGCCGGTATTGTTGGTGCTACGTTTGGTGGAGGTGACGCCGTTGGGGTTGCTCCGGACGTAGATCTAACGGCGTTCCGCATAGGCTTCGGTTTTGAGGGGACTGATGAGCAAACCGTTTTAGCCCTTCAGAAAATGCAGAATGTAGACATTGTCAACAATAGTTGGGGATATGACGAATTCTTCATCGACAACAAGAACGAGGCCGATGCTGCACCGTTCTTTGACGCTATTTCTGACGCTCTGACCCTTGGCCGTGATGGATTGGGTACAATTATTACCTTTGCCGCAGGCAACGAAGCCGAAATTGGTGATAACGTAAACTATCATAGCCTGGCGAACACACCAGTAACCATTGCCGTGGGCTCTTACGGTCAGAATGGTGATGCGTCCTTGTTCAGTACGCCTGGAGCCGCAGTCCTTGTGTCAGCTCCAGGTGAAGAGATCTACACGACGGATGTGACGGGTGTGGCAGGCTACAATACCGGAGACTACGAGCCATTTTTCAGTGGAACGTCTGCTGCCACGCCAATCGTTACTGGTGTGATTGCGTTGATGCTTGAGGCAAACCCGAACCTTGGCTACCGCGACGTTCAGGAAATACTTGCCTACTCATCGGTGAACCCGACGGAACTTGACACTGGATGGCAGACCAACGGCGCCAATAATTGGAACGGTGGCGGCCTTACAGTGAGTGATCAGTTCGGTTTTGGTGGTGTTGATGCCCATGCAGCAGTTCGGCTGGCGGAAACGTGGGTGACACAAAGTACAGCGACAAATGTCCTCACACACGTTGAAGATGGGACTGTTCCCACTGCGGGATTTGCATTTAGCGACACTCTGCCATTTAGCACTACGATCACTGTTGCCTCTGCCGACAGTTTGCGTATTGACCATGTGGAATTGAGCCTAGATCTGGATCACACGTTGCTCGGTGACTTGGTTGTAGAATTAGTCTCTCCGGATGGAACATCCAGCATTTTGATGGATAAAGCGGGCTTCGGTAGCTTTGAAGGATTTGGCTTCCTTGATTCCACTTTCGACAGTGTCCAGTTTTGGGGGGAAATGTCGGCCGGTGACTGGACAATTAATATTGATGACACCTTTGAAGATAATGACGGCTTAATCAATGCTTTCTCCCTGAACTTCATTGGGGATGAACTTAGCCACATTGATTCAAGTAATCCAACGATAGGTGACGATACGTATATCTTCACCGACGAGTGGCTTCGGCATGGCTTCGAGGGAGGTCGTGGAACGATTTTGGATGACGGTGGTGTTGATGCTCTGAACTTTGCTGCGATCACAACGGATATTACTTTCGATCTGGATAATAGTAATATAAATACCCTATGGGGAATACCTCTGTTGCTTGAGACGTCGTCTACCGCGTTGGCAATTTTTGAAAACGTCTTTGGCGGTGATGGAAATGACAACTTCTTTGGTAACGACGCGAATAACGAATTGGTGGGTGCGCGTGGCGCTGACCAATTATTTGGTGGCGCTGGAAATGATGTCCTTGAGGGTGGCGCTGACGATGACTTCCTGGACGGAGGAGACGGCAACGACGTAGCCTACTTTGATGGCGACATCACGGATTACACCATCGTGACGGAAGGCGCCCTCACGTCTGTGATCTCCGTACTTGACGGTTTTGATGTTGTCACTCGCGTTGAGACACTTCAGTTTGGCGACGGTGCAACCCACACGCTAAATTCAGAGACCGTTGGCACGGTGGCTGGAGAAACGATTGCCGGTACAGCGTTTTCGGACATCATTGTTGGCCTTGGCGGTGACGACGTCATTGCCGGTAATGGAGGCAATGACACGCTTATTGGTGGAACGGGAAACGACACCATTGATGGAGGCTCCGGTAGTGATACGGCTATCTTCTCTGGGTCCGTTGCGGATTACACGATTACGAACACGAACGGTACGACGTACACAATTTTCGGTACCGATGGCAACGACACTACTACAGAGGTGGAGACACTCGTCTTTGATGACGCCGTCTTGTCACTTGGCAGTTCTGCACCATTAGCCTTTGACGACTTTACGACCACGAATGAAGACGCGATACCTTTGGTCATTGACGCGACGGTACTTCTGGCAAACGACTTAGACCTTGAGGGCGAAACCCTCATTGTGACGGGTGTGGGCAACGCGAACTTTGGTACAGTTACTCTCGTTGGTACGCAAATTACCTTTGCACCTGATGCTGATTTTAGTGGTTTAGCGAGCTTCGACTACACTGTGAGCGATGGGTCGGGCGAAGCCGTTGCATCGGTAATTGTTGACGTTAATCCCGTGAACGATACGCCAGAGCCGTTAACAACAGAAATTACAGCCTTTGAAGGCTTCTTCAGTTCTGGTCGTTTAGAGGCGTTTGACGCGGACGGTGACAACGTCAGGTTTACTATGGGCGACCAACCAGAAGCCGGACAGATGCTTCTGTCACCGAACGGATCCTATACGTTCGATCCTACTTTTGATCAATTTAACTCGGAGATGATTACCAGTCTGGGATTAAACGAAAGCATCGATCTTACGTTCTCATACTTCGTCAATGATGGTACGACGATGGTTGAGCAAGTGGCAACGGCAACCGTCTTTGGTGGTGGCGATTTTAATGATATTCTTTTTGGGGGTGCTGGAAACGATACAATCTACGGCGGCTTCGGTGATGACGTGCTGTACGGTGACGACGGTGACGATATACTTGCAGGCGGTCACGGCGACGACACCTACCACACCTCAAGCGGCAACGATACGGTCATCGCGGGTGGGGGTTCTGATACGTTGGTCGTTGACCCTAGTATGGTAATTGACGGCGCGGACTTTGTTGACAGTAATGGTGACGGTGCGTTCGACGATTTAGCCATACAGATGCGTGACAGCAGCGGCGGTAAGCACTCCATCACTATTCAATCCCAGACGACTGATCCGATTAGTGCCATTAATATTACTCTCGACGGCGAGGACGCTCCTGAGACTTACGAATTAAGTGCGACTTTGGACGCCAGCAACCGTATCAACAACACAATTATCTTCGGAACGGCGGATGACGACATAATTGCCGGAGGTCGCGGTAATGACATCCTAACTGGTGGTAAGGGTAGTGACACGATTTCAGGTGGGGATGGTGTTGATATGATTTCCGGCGGTGAAGGTGTCGACGTGATATCGGGTGATGGTGGCGATGACATACTCACTGGTGGTTTGGGTAATGACACGTTGAGTGGCGGCACTGGTAATGACATTCTTACTGGCGGCGCAGGAAACGATGACCTTATCGGTGGGGCGGGTCATGACAGTGCGACGTTTACCGGCTCAATGTCGGATTACCGCTTTAGTCATAGTGCTACGGGTCTTGTCGTCACTGACACGCTCGGCGGCGAAGGGTCGGATACTCTTGTCGGTATTGAGACGTTGTCCTTTGCTGATGGGGACATCCAGGTCGCGCTTGTTGACGGGACATATACTTTAAGCGGCAGTGCGTTGGCGGACAGCATCACCATCGATGGAGCCGATGGTTTGGCGCTTGTTGGCGGGGCTGGTAATGACATACTAACTGGTGGTTCTGGTGATGACACGCTGAGCGGCCAGGCTGGAGCCGATGAACTTCGCGGTGGCTCGGGCGATGATTCGCTTTACGCTGATAGCGCGGATACGATTATTGAGGGCGGCGCTGGT
>MEHZ011593406.1_pt1 | contig 18266 bp, 17 predicted proteins | sample 897221 | NCBI WGS metagenome assembly MEHZ01 (sample SAMN05514161, study PRJNA337945) | marine metagenome | isolation source: marine surface water | place: Arctic Ocean | collected 2007-12-13
ACCGTGGCGAACGACTTCGAAGGGCGATCGACTCGCTAGCTGACGAAGTCCAAGCAGAGATCAACGCCTAGCCGATCCCGGTGGCCCGAATGCGACTGGCCATTCTTGCTTGAATCGGTGTTAAAGATGGCGCGTTGGCATTCAAGCTTGTCCTGTTTCATTACCGGGAGCCACCTGGTCCAGCATCTCCGTATTTGGGTGAGGAACCGAAACGAGTTAGGCCCTTGCCGTCATTGCCGACGAGGGAAGATCAGATTCTTAGCTCCGACCCTGCAAACAGTGTTTAGGCCCGCCCCCGACCCCGGGATATGTCGAGCTGGCGCTCTCCACTGGGAAACTAGCCATAGGCGTTAGCTCGTGAAGATGGAGAAAGCTCGTGGTGTTGAGTTGGCGTAGGCGCCCGAACACTAGTGAACGCGGCCCAAAACGACCTAGGCCGAGCCGCCAAGCGGAGGCGGCACCGCCGACGGGTCGCGGTCATCTGCCTGCACTGCCACATCGGCTTCGACAGCATCTCGTACGGCTTCGCTGACCTTTGTCATGTTCGCTCGCAGCTCGCCGATACGGCCAGCAAGGATACGATCTTCTTTGTCGGGTCGCCCGGCAATGGCCTGAGTCAGGCCCGACGGTCCGGGGCCAAGGACAACAGAGAACCTGAGCCTGGTTGCACCAGCAATGCCGATCGATTCGAAGCGCCAGCGAGCGCCTGGATTGTCAGCGTCTGATGTAACCCATCCGAATTCCTTGTTGACCTCGCACCTGTCGATGAAGCAGTCGAGTTCCCAGTCGCCGATGTACGAATTCGAGTTCGCCCCAATGAACCGAGCGCCAACCGCTGGCTCGGTGACGTCGTCGGCCCAGCGAGCTTCGGTGGCTTCGTCGCTGAAACGCGGCGGGAACGTGATGTCTGAGATGTAAGGCCAGACATCTTTCGGTTTGGCCTTGATGTCGACTTCGACAATAGCGCCGGGTCCATCAGAGTGCTTCGGCGGATCGCTGGGTCCTGATTCCCAGGTTCTCGCGAAACCATCGAAATAGGTGATCTCGCGGGCCGGGTATCTCGGTGCGAGTCGGAAGCCAGTTCCTTTGGTCCAGCCGACCGGGATCATGGCGATCTGGGTCATGCCATCGGGGATACCGAGCAGTTCGGCAATGTCGTCCTGTCGGCTCAGGTTTGCCGTAGTCCACGCTGAACCAAGGCCCCTCGCTCGCAGGGCAACAGAGAAGCTCCAGACCGACTGGATGATCGAGTCAAATAGTCCGGGGCGTCCGCTTCCGTCGTGCACGCCAATGATCGTTGGGATCACGATCGCCGGTACCTCGGCTAAATGATTTGCAAGATAGGCGGCCGACTTCATGACCTGCTCTTGCGCATGGCCGGTGCCGTCAAGCTTGTCGGCCGAAGCAATCATCCATTGCCCAGCAGCTTCCATGTACAACTCGGCGAGTCGATCCTTAAGACGCTGGTCGCGCACAATGATCCAGCGTCGGCTGCTTTGGTTTCCACCCGTTGGCGCCTGTTCAGCAATGTCGATGCAATCGAGCAAGATCTGCTCATCAACAAGCCGATCAAGATCCAGTCGGCGCCGAACGACCCGAGTGGTCCGCAGCGCCTCGTCTACTGAAGCAACGTCGATGTCCATCACCTAACCATTTCTGCTGGGTCTGCGGGTTTACCCTTGCCAGCGGCATGCACTCTGGCCGCCTTAGCCAGGTCACGCAACTCGGCGCGCTCGTTGTCGGTTAGCGACTCGAAGTCAGGAGCATGAAGACGATCGGTCATTGCTTCGATCTGTTCGCGTGCATCGCCCAATCCACTCACGTCGGGATACGGCTTGGCCCAACCGAAGAACTCGGCGTTCCACTCGCCGGTCGGACCGCTGAGAATCGCTTCGAGTGGGCTCATGCCGAGCGATTGAACGGCCACACCGTGACGCCCAAATCGCAGTTCTCGCATCGTCTGGCAGAGTTGGAAGGTGCGACCAGGACCCGGTGGAGGCAATGGTTGATCGCGCCAACCCACAAACGTCGCCGCTCCATGTGGGTGTGCTGCCATGACAACCTTCTCTGCCAATTCGCCAAGCCGCAACGTGCCGTCGAAGTCACCAAGACGGTCCTCGCCCCATTGCTGGCAGATATCGGTATAGATCGCGGCGCCGACGTTGGGCGCCATGCTAGCGCGACCTCGTTCGACCATGCTTCGCAGGTAGCTGGGTTCCCAGAAGAACGCCGCTGCTACCACGTTGTCTGGCGGACATTCGCCCAGAACACCGAGCCGACCTACGGCATACGCGGCCAAGGTCTCGCTAGGCATCCCCGCCGCCTGGGCCTTTTCGTTCGTCGACGGCGCCATAAGCCATTCCATGGCGAGCATACCCATCGACCCTCGCATGCTCCTGGCAACAGTGAGTGAGTCCATGGCGCCACCATAGAGAATGGTCGGTCGCCGGACCCCATTGCGCCTGCACCCAGGACTCTGGCGCTGGTTCGGGGCAAGCGCTAGCTACTTCGACCTGAAGAAGTAGTTCCACTGGATCGTCGAGACGTCGAAGCGGTTGTTTGACCGATCGGTTTGGGGCGGCGGGTTCGGATCAGGGCTGTGCGGTCAGGTTGTCTCGGTGAGGGCTGCGATTTTGATGAGGTTGTGCTTGAAGATGCCGTGGCCGCACCAGGTTCGGGCGCCGTCGATGCCGGTGTAGCGGGTGCAGATGAGATCCGGGGCCATGGTTGGTCTCAGCGGCCGGGTCACCTCGTGCCAGCTACGATGGTTGAGCGGAGAAGATGGCATAGCCGTCCGCCTCCGTACTGCACTAACTGTGCGCACTTACCCCTAGGTCGCCACGCAGCGACACCAGGAATCTCCTCACTATCTCGGCGCCTGTCCAAGGAGTCGCCGTTGGGCGTCTTTGCCCCGCGCAGCCCGCTTAAGGCGACACTGGAGCAACCGGGCACAGATCAGCAACCTTGCGTTCAACACGAGGCCGTCAAGGGAACGTCAAACGGGGAACGCCTGCGCCTGGTTGCCGAGGAAGCGTAGACCTACTCGCTGCCCTCGTGTCACTGCGATGTCGGGGGTGCACCGCACTCGCATGGTTCCAAAGTCGTTCCGCACGAAAACCATCGTGTCGTGGCCGTAGTACTCGACGAGATCGACCACAGCGTCGTCGCCGTCGCTGAGCTCGAGTTGCTCGGGCCGGAAGAGCACATCGACGGCACCGTGGGAGATGCTGACAGGCACGGGTCCGCAAGGGGAGTCGGCGATGCCGTCAACTGCCGAGGTGGTAATGATCGAACCAGAGCCAACGAACTCGGCGACGTGGCGGTCGACGGGATTTGTGTATAGGTCTTGCGGGGTGTCGAACTGCACGATTCGACCGTCGCGCATCACGGCGACTTCGTCACCGAGTACGAAGGCCTCTTCCTGATCGTGGGTCACGAAGACGGAGGTGATCTGCAATTCGTGCAGGAGTCGATGGACCTCGGTGCGGACCTCGACCCGAAGTGAGCTGTCAAGATTTGAGAACGGCTCGTCGAGCAGTAGAACCGCTGGTTCGGGGGCAAGCGCTCGAGCGAGCGCCACGCGTTGTTGTTGGCCGCCAGACAGGGTCGCAGGCATACGGTCGCCAAGGTCAGCTAGGTCGACCAATTCGAGAGCTCGGCCGACTCGGGTTCCCTTGCGCTCGGCTCGTGGAAGTCCGTAACCGACGTTAGCGGCAACGCTCAGGTGTGGAAATAGCGCCCAGTCTTGGAAGACCATGCCCACCTTGCGGCGCTCTGGGGGCACCCAGGTCGATCCGTCCGACGCCAAGACGTCGCCGATGCGGACCGAGCCGCGGGTCGCTCGTTCGAGACCGGCGATAATTCGAAGTAGCGTTGTCTTTCCGCAACCGCTCGCGCCAAGCAGGGCGACTGAGGACCCCGAAGCAATGTGCAAGTTGACGTCATGCAGTATGGCGGTCTCGCCATATGCATGTTCAAGGTGGGTGATATCGACGCTTAGTGCGTCAAGGGCGCCGGTCACGACGCAGCGGTCACCACGATGCGATTGACGGTGCCAGTCCCGACGCCGATCGGTGTGCCGTCGACACTGACGGTTGCCGTGCCATCAGGTGCGATTGAGAGCATCGTGCCGATTCTGCCTGGCATTAGGCCTGAAGCCTCAAGGAATTCAAGCTGGCCTGGTTGGAACTCGAGTTCCTCGGGAATGCGCACAACTTCGAAGTCGTTACCGGCTTTGATCGTGGCGAGGACAACGCTGTCTGCGGGTTCGGTGTAGCCACTGCCAGGAATGGGGTTGCCGTGGGGGCAGGTGGTCGGGTCTTCAAGGACGCGGAGCATCGCCGTCTCAACCATGGGGGAGATGACGTGCTCCCACCGTCCGGCTTCGTGATGGGCGGCGGTCCAGTTCAGGCCCAGGATGTCGGTCAGGAAACGCTCGGCCAAGCGGTGGCGCCGAACAATCGTGGTTGCCAAAGCAGCGCCGCTTGTGGTGAGCGTGATTTCTCCGGACTTGGCGACAGTGACAAGGCCTTCGCCGTCCATGCGGCGGATCATCTCGGAAACGGCGGGGCGAGATACCTCGAGTCGTTCTGCAATTCGCGCTTGAATAACGACGATGTCGTCTTCAGCGAGTTCGTAGATCGTCTCGGTGTACTCCTCGAATGCAGGGTGATGCTCTGTGGAGTCGTAGCTCATCTGGATAAGGGTAGCAGTAACAGTTTGTAAAGGAACCTTAACATTTGTAGGCTTGCAAGGTGAATCGCTCGGAGAACAGTAAGCCGTCAGTCGGAATAATCGGTCTGGGGCACGTCGGTCAGAACATTCAGCATCGGGTTGAATCGACTTTTGATGTCGTGGCCTACGACGTGGCGTGGGAAGTCCTTTACCCATCAAGTGAGCTTGAGCAATGTGATCTTGTGATTGTGTGTGTTCCTACGCCATCGTTGCCGAACGGTGAATGTGACACGACCATCGTAGAGAAGGCTGTTGCGTCGCTACCGGTGGATCTTGTCTGGGTTCGTTCCACGGTTCCGCCTGGAACCTGTGATCTTCTGTCGGAGCGTTACCGAAAACAGGTTTGTTTCTCTCCTGAGTACGTTGGCGAAACGAACTTCAGTGAGGGTTATGACCTCGAGAAGTTCCTGGTCGTTGGTGGTGAACCCGACGCTCGCCGCCAGATCGTCGATTTCGCGATGCGGTGCGATGATGCTCCTGAGCGCGTCTATCAGTGCTCCAACGCTGAAGCCGAGCTCGTGAAATACATGGAGAACTCCTTCTTGGCGACCAAAGTCGGCCTGGTGGCTGAGTTCTACGAACTCAGCCGAAAGCTCGGCCTTGATTGGTACGCCGTACGAGAAGCATGGCTCGCTGATCCTCGGATTGGCCGAGCCCATAGTCATGCACTTCCTCATGATCTGGGTTTCGGTGGGAAGTGCCTGCCGAAAGACGTCGCCGCACTCTGCGCCTTTGCCGACTCTGCCGGATCGTCGCTCGGAGTGCTCGAGGCGGTGCGCGACACAAACCGCAATCGTCGTAGCGATATCGCCTGAGGATTGGTTGTCGTCGAGCGGTGACTAGGCGAGCAGTTGTTCGCCGAGGATCTCGCCCCGGGTCGGTGCAGGTGGCACGAAGAAGAAACCACCCCCGACAGGTCGGATGTATTCCTCAAGGACTTCACCATCGAGGCGATGCTGTGTGGCGATGAAACCGTCCTCGAGGCTGCGCTGGTAGCACAGGAACAACACGCCCTGGTTGAGCTGGTCATTCTGGTCGAATCCGTTGTCGTAGTTGAACCCTCGGTGAAGTAACAGGCTGCCTGTCATAGCGGAGGTTCTTGGATTCGCTCGAGCGATATGACTAGTGGGGTTTGCACTCAGATCAGACGTGTCTGTCTCGTGTCGCTGCCATCGAGGTGAGCGGTGCCGTCCTCAAACCCGAGCAGGTTCCGCACGGGGGCTTCATCACGGGCGACGGTAGGGGCGATGTGATTGAAACCCTGTCGTGTCCAGGAGGCACGAATTTGCCGCGTGTTTCCCGTAGTTCCTGTCGCAGCGCATGAATTGCTGCGTCGCCCGAGTGGGGATCGATCGTCAAGGAGAGGCCGCTGCTGCAGCGCTCTTGGGTTACCGAGTAATCGTCGGTGAACCTGACCATTGGTTCCAGTTCAGTGAGCATGTCGCGGCCTAGCCCGAAACGGTTGTCGTAAAGCGCGTGACCGAATCCCACAACAAGGGTTGTGTCCGTCGGTCCTGGCGTCTTGGCGAAGATGCCGGTGTCGTAGGGCGGATAGCCGACGTCACACGATGTTTAGGGCGTGCCGCTCATCACTTTGTCGCTCGATTTGCTCAGTTTGGAGAAGGTTTCGGCCAGCTCCTAGCGATCATCGGCTAGAAGGTCTAGGCCTAGACGATTCCGGCGACGGCGAGTGGTGCGTCGGCTCCGGCTTGATGGGTTCCAAAGAACGGCTACGTCGTCGAGCCGGATGGGTCAGATTGCGTCGATGCGTCGGCCATCCGCAAGCCGCCGACGCTTGCAGCGGCAGTAGCAGCAACTCCAGCGCCTGCCATTCCAACGAAGCGCCACCGTGATAGCTCACTCGTAATTGAGGTGCCTTTGCAGAAAAAGATAAGTGGGGTTGCTACAGAAAATCTTCTGCAGCAACCCCACGACTTGCCACGTCTTTGTGGCAGTTATCTCTCGGTTTTTTGTGTCCTACTCGAGCTCGAGTTTTCCGTTGAGCTGCGACAACAATCTGGCGAGCTCGCCGATCTCGACAATGAGTGCAGGATCGGCTTCGACGATTGCAGGTTCAAGCAGGTCGACTAGTGCTTCGGCCCCTTCGACGTTGGCTTTGAAGTCGAGTTCCTAATTCCCTTCGCTTTCGAGCATGCCGATGTCGCTTGAGCTGATACCTAATGTTTCCCAGGCAGGAGCAAGTGCTTCGCGGATTTCAGCGGAGCCACCGTTGGCACCTGGCTCGTTTTCAAGACCGAGGATGCTGCTGATGGTGTCGCTGTCGGCGCCCGCACCAACGAGCACGGCTTCCATGACTCGCCAGAACGCGTAACCCTCGGCTTGGTGAACGCGTGCTTTGGCTTCATCGCCGTCGGCTAGGTCGCCGGCGATCAGGTGCGCGTATCGAATAGTGGCTTGGCTGTAGGTGATTGCAACGTTGCGTACAACGTCGGCTGCAGCGGCTTCTGCACCGGCCATGTCTTCGGCTACGAGTGCATCGCGGCCCTCAATCATGGCGGCAAGGATGGCTTCATTGGCTTGTGCGGTGTCCCCGTTGCCGGTGGTGCCAAAGTTGCCAGCTCGTTTGTTGCCCGTTGCATAGGGAGCACAGCCAGGTTCTGAACCGTGGAAGAAGGCCCAGCCTTCGTCCCAGTTGTGGACTGCGCCCGTGGCGATGTCGAAGTTGGCATCGGCGGCCTTTGACAGTGCGCTGTTGAGCTCGTGGATAGTCCAGGCAACCATGGTCTGGTTCTGGATGCCCTTTTCGACACCTTGTGCCCGAACGTCATCGGACTCGCCAGCGAAGGCACCTGTGCCGTCGATGGCGGAAGTGATGAATTCGTCGAGTGGCGCTGGTGTGCCGTAGAAATCGGTCAGACCGTGGGAACGGTCGTCGCGTGCAGCGAATCCGCCGATTGAGCGAATCGAATCGTCACCCTTAACGGAGTTTTTTCCGTCGCGGTAGAGGGTTTCGACGGTGTCCCAGTCGCCGGCGTCGAGCGCATCGGCGATTTCGCAGATATCGGCAACAACCAGACGGTGGCTGTCAACGTTCGATGCGTATTCGTAGCCGCCATCGCCTGGGGTATTCGCAGCGGACTCTGATGAGCTCACGCCAGATGACGAGCCAGAGCTTGAACCTGACGCGGAACCTGAGCCGGCAGAAGCCGAGGTGGAATCACCGCCGCTGCCAAGCTCGCGGACAGCAGCGCCGTCGTCGCCGCTTCCGCAGGCGGTTGTAAACATGGCCAACGCGCACAGAAGCGCGGCCAAGACCTTGAGTGGTCGAGTCATTCTTGATTCCCTCCAGGGATGTGAACAAAGGACATAGTAAGGCATGCCTAACATAAAATCCAATGTGACCTTTTACCATTGGGTCAGGAGTTGTTCAATGACTATGGGTTGTTCTCTGACAGACCTCGTTGGTATCCCTTTAGTTTGGGATGCCTCTGCTCGCAGCGTGACATCAATGAAGGTCCGCGTGGCAGACGGCTACTCCAGCGATGTTGTGTCGGGCCAAGGGAGCCGCGGCGTTCCGTTTAGCAGGCGGGTCCCAACAACCGTTGCGCTGGGCCTGATCGAGCTCGGCTTCCCAAGCCTTATTCTGTGCAACCCGGCAACCGTGCAGGATTGACCCACTGGTGGCGCACAACGTCGGAGACGACCAGTAGCGACACATCGTGCTGATTACCTCGGCCTCCGGTCGTATCGGCAAGGGGCCGGCCGTACGTTTGTCGCAGAGCAGCGAGTGCACGGTTCGAGCATGTCGTGCCAGGGCAGCGAAGACGGTGTTTTCAGCGTCACTCGATCCTATTAGCCAAGGGCTTGGCTCGAGAGTGCAAAGAGACGTGAAGAGGCAGAGAGAGACGTGTTCGATTGACCGAGCTGGTCGGCTGAGCCAAGTTCCATCGTCGCGGCCGTGCCGACCTGAATGAGTCCTGCATCGTCGAGCCAAGGACTCAGACCGCCGGCCAATGAAGTGTCGACTCGGAGAAACTCCAGCCGATGTTTATCGAGCCAGAAATCGATCAGCAGCTTGGCGTCAGCAGAACTTGCTGCTGCAACGGGGCCCACGACTCGGCCCAGGCCGAATGGTCGACAGATCGAATACCCGACGATCGAATCGCCGCGCCGAATGCCGATGGTCTCGCCGCTGGTGTGTAGTGCCCTGATCAGCTCCCGCCGATCCTGGCTGGTAGTGATTTGGTCGAGTTCCAAGATGGCCTCGAGGGGCACAGGGAACTGGATGCGCTCAGCGCTCTGTTTTGCCAAGCGACCAGCAAGGCTTGTTGGGTGCCCCTGATGCTGGTGGATGGCTCCGACGGTCTGAAAGCCGTTTCGCTCATACAGTCTCATGCCCGCAGCGGTGGCATTCAGCGCGACTCGTCGCGTGCCGGTTTCTTGCAATACCGCGTCGATGAGTTGCTGGCCGAAGCCGCGGCGTTGGTGCTTGACGTCAACGAGTGCCAGCCCAAGGGTCGCGTGCTCTCTGCTCAAGGGCCACCACAGCATCGTGCCGACGACCTGACCATTGTTGATCGCTGCAAATCCCCTACCTAGGTCGAATGCAAAGAGCCACTCGGCCAGCGTGTGGGGCCAGCCAGCATCGCGTGACAGACGCACAGCGTCATCGAGATGGTCGACGCTCAGCGGCTCTAGGTTTATGGCGTCGCCCATTGGCTAAGCGGCGTTGAGTTCGCGGTAGACCGCAGGTACCACGTTGCTCAAATAGTTGCCGAGTTTGATGAACGACTCGCCGGTTGTGCGGAAGTGATAGCTGATCGGCACTTCTTCGTACCTGTAGCCCTTGGCCAGCAGATCGAGGGTAAGTACCTGGGCGTAGTTGAAGTCGTGGATGATTTCCGCGGACCGAGCTGCATCGAGTGAGAACGCTCGGTAGCCGGTTTGGCCATCAGTGATTTTGCGACGTGCGATCACAGACAGCGTCTTTGTTAAGACGATGTTGCCGAATCGACGGTGCGGGCGCATGTGGTCGATTCGGCCAAGGAAACGGCTGCCGCCCACATAGTCAGCCTGACCCGTGAGGATTGGCTTAACGAGGTTGGCGAGTTCTTCAGGCGGGTACTCGCCATCGGCATCACAAAAGACAACGACCGCTGCGTTTCGCTCAACGCCTGCTTGGAAACCAGCGCGAACGGCAGCGCCCAGTCCCTGGTTCTGTCCTAGTTCGAGAACCTCAGCACCGGCAGCTCGGGCAACGTCGGCGGTGGCATCGGTGGAGCCGTCGTCGACAATCAGCACCTGCACCTCATGGCCAAACACATGGCTTGGCGCTCGTTCGATGCACGCACCGACTGCCTCTTCTTCGTTGAAGGCCGGCATAAACAGCACTACTGGGGCGGCGGCGTTGATCGGCTCTGGGGGAGTAGCCCGTCCAACGTTGGCTAGCCGGAACCGGCCAAGTAGTGACGGACCCGGCACGAAGACTGCAACGGCACCAGTGACGAATGAGTAGGCCGTCTTTAGTGCGTGAGCAGCAAGTGCGGCTACGAGCGCGTCAGCAGGATCATGACCCACGGCGACCCATGCAGCGACTGCAGCAGCCTCGTAAGTCCCGAAGCCACCGGGAGCGAACGCGGCGATCTGGGCTGCCACCGCAACGGTGGTCACAAGAACAGCAGCGGACCACGATGCGTCGATACCGGCCCACTGAGCCGTCTGCCAGACCAGCACGGCTTCGAGCAGCCATGCCGACGCTGACATTGCGAGCGCAAGGGCATCGGGCATGACGATGTCGGATCGTCGACTGGCCAGACTGGCGAGCCAACGCCATGCCGCAATGGCTACGGCCGCCATGATGGCAACACAGATCCAGCCAAACACGCCGAGCAAATTGAAGAATGCAGCCGGGCCAACGATCAGACCGAGCGCAACAACTGACAACATGTCTGCGGCTCGCAGCGTGACGGTTGAGGCGGTTGCTGCCTCGATGCCGACAGCGTCGCGGCGCACGGCGCTTAGGACTCGGGTTGGCTCGCCAAGGCGGAACGGCAAGATGTGGTTTGCTCCAAGCGCAACGTGAATAGCCGCGAGTGACTGGCCCAGTGACAGCCCAGGAAGTACCCGGCGCCACGCGATCGACCGCAACACAAACGCGGTTGCGAAGGCGGCGATGGCGAGAAGTAGGCCAGCGGGGTCGTTGCTCGCATTCGATGCGGCGGCGCGGAAGGCGGCCCCGTCTATGGATCCACCAATCACGATTGCAGCGATCAGCCCGAGACCGATCCCAAGGACAAGCAGCGTGCGAAGTGGAAGTCGAGAACGCACCGACGCGAGGAAGTTCATCGCACACACACTAGTCCGTTAAGCAAGCTTTACGACTTTGCTGAATCTTCCGATACGCTTCGCATCCATGTCTACGAGGCTTTCTACTTCAATGCACAGCATGAGACTTCTCGTGTCGGTGCTCGCGCTTGTCCTGTTCGCTTCCGCCTGCGGTGGAAACACGGCCGATCGCGTGCTCGAAGGCGCCGCTGCCGAAATATTTAGCGGCACATGTGCCGCTGGCAAAGGTCAGGAAGTCACGATCTACTCGGGGCGCACCGAGAACCTGATCGAGCCAGTTCTGAACGCGTTTTCGTGCGAAACCGGCATCGACGTTGCGGTGCGTTGGGGTGACTCAACCCAGCTTGCGCTACTCCTTGACGAAGAAGGCGACCGCACTCCCGCTGACATCTTTCTGAGCCGGAGCCCCGGACCGGTCGGTTTCCTCGAAGCCCGTGGACTACTAGGCACAATCGATGAAGCTGTTCTTGGCCTGGTTGCAGAAGAGAACAGCTCAGCGACTGGCAGCTGGGTTGGTTTTTCTGGTCGTAAGCGTGTTGCGGTCTACAACCTCGATGCCGTCACCGAACAGGAACTTCCCGAGTCCATCTTTGATCTAACGAAGGAGCCATGGCGAGGCCGAGTCGCATTGCCTGCAACCAACGGCTCGTTCGTCGACTGGTTCACGGTTTTCCGTGACCAGTTCGGCACCGATGTTGCGACCCAGTGGCTCGACGAAATGGTTGCCAACGACGCAAAGTACTACCCGAACAATCGGTCCATCGTTGAAGCCGCTGGTCGCGGCGAGGTCGACCTCGGGCTTGTGAACCACTACTACAACTACCAAGAGGTCGCTGCTGCTGGCGACGATCACCGGGCGCTAAACCACGACCTCGGCGACGCGGACATTGGTTCGTTGCTCATCATCACCGCAGCAACGATCACTCAGGCAAGCGAGAACGCCAACGAGGCGAACCAACTGCTTGGTTACCTCCTGTCAGAACCAGTGCAGCGGTACTTCACCGAAGAGACGTTCGAATACCCACTTGCTGCTGGTGTCCCGGCCGCAGAGGCTCTCCCAGCGCTAACCGCACTTGAGATTGGCTCGGTGGACTTCGACGCGTTAGGTGGAGGCTTCGAAGAAACAACTCGCATCATCGAAGCCAGCGGTATCGCCAACCAGTAGCTGCCATGACCTCAACCATGCCAACACAGAAGGCTCCGCCAGCGCTCCGAGGTGTAAGTCTCGTTCTGGCTGCGGCATTTTCGTTTCCTGGGTTGTACCTGATCTGGCGAAACATCAGCACTGGTGCAGATCCCCTTGGACTCCTGACGTCGCAACGCACGCTCGCTCCGCTCTGGCGCACTCTCAAGCTTGCAGTCACTGTTTCTCTGTCGGCTGCGATCATTGGTACAGCGCTTGCGTGGCTCACGATGCGCACTGACATTCCGTTGCGTCGCACCTGGCGAACGGTATTGCCATTGCCGCTGGTGTTCCCGACCTTCATCGGAGCAGCCGCGTTTATCCGGACCTTGAACCCCGGCGGCCTTGCGAACGGCTTTTTCAATTCGATTGGCATTCAGCAGGCTCCGGAGCTCCGCGGTTTTTTCGGTGCCTGGTTCGTCCTGACTCTGTTCACCTATCCGTACGTGTACCTGCCGGTTGCTGCTCGGCTGCAGCGATTGCCCGGATCACTCGAGGAAAGCGCCCGAGTGCTCGGCGATTCAGCGATCCAGAGTTTTCGGCGAATCGTCCTGCCGCAGATAGCGGGTGCGGTGGCAGCCGGAACGCTTTTGGTATTCCTGTACACAATCAGCGACTTCGGCGCAGTGCAGCTGATGCGTTACGACACATTGACACGGGCGATCGAAACGAATTACCTCGCCCAGCCGGCGGTCGCGTTCGCTCTGAGCTTGTTGCTACTTGTGCTCGCCGCTGCTGTAGTCAGCGGTGAACGAATGCTCGGCCGGCGAACTATTGCACCGGCGACCGCTCGATCCACCCGACCGGTCAACTACCGGCTCGGTCGGTGGAAACCAGCGGCTGCAGGGTTTGTGTTTCTGGTCGGGGCCCTGAGTGTTGGGGCGCCCATGGTGGCACTCATTGATTGGGCGAGCGAGGGATTGCTACGGGCATCTCGCAACGGGCGCCCGCTAGCGATTAGTAGTGACAAAGTGGTCGAAGCAGCTCGCAATACGCTTGAGTCGAGCGTGCTCGCGGCACTGGTTGCCGTGCTCGCCGTCTTACCAATCGCGTTTCTGGTCGGCAGATACCGCAGTCGAATCGGATCGGTTTCGCATGCAATCGTCATTGCAACGTTTGCCCTTCCTGGGATCTTGATCGCGTTAGCGTTGCGGTTCTGGACGCTTCGCTCCGGCTTCGCTGGCGACTTGCTCTTTGATTCGAAGGCGCTCCTCGTCTTCGCCTATGTCGTGCGTTTCGGTTCTCTCGCTATGGGTATCGCCCTAGTTGCGGTTCAAACCGTGCCCGATCGATTCCATGATGTGGGAGCGACCCTGGGAGCCAACCGTATTCGCCGCTTACGTACGATTGATCTGCCGTTGATGGCGCCGGGCCTGCTCGCAGCGGTCGGGCTTGTGCTGCTTTCCACGATGAAGGAACTGCCGATCAGCCTGATCATCGCTCCGCTTGGGTACCCAACACTAACCACTCGGATCTTCGGCTCATTCGAAGATGCATTCGTCGCCGAGGCTGGAATTATGGCGGTCGTACTCGTCGCTATGTCGGCGACGCTTTCGTGGTTTCTCGTGTTGCGGCGCGCCGAGCACCGCTAAGCGACCAATGCTGTGGAAACGAATGCTCCTGGTTGGGGGGCTCGTCGCGGTGGTGTCGCTGGCCGCAATAGATGTGCGGGCGACCTATGGCGCTCGTATTAGCGTCGACGAGCCGCAGTATCTCCTTACGGCCTTAAGCCTGGCCGAAGACGGCGATCTCGATATCAGCGACGAGCTGTCCGAGGAGCGCTATCGCGACTTCCATGAAACCGAGCTCTTGCAGCAGACGATCCAATTCGATGAGTCGGGTCGTCGCGTCAGTCCTCATGACCCGCTTCTACCAGTGTTACTGGCTGGACCCATGAAAGTGGGGGGTTGGCCGGCGGCACGAGGTGTCATGGCGGCGTTCGCTGGGCTAGCTGCCTCACTCACGTTATTCCTAGCCGAGCGGCGTTACGGAGTGTCGAAAGCGGTGTCAGCGACCGTTGTTGTTGGGTTCTTCGCCAGCCCACCGCTCGTTGCGTTCGGGAACCAGATCTATCCAGCGATGCCGGCCACGGTGTGCATCTTGGCCGGGGTCATTGCGGTCACTGGGGACGTGCAAAAGTACTGGTGGGTTACGGCACTAGCGGTGGTCGCGTTGCCGTGGCTTGCGGTCAAATACGTACCTCTTGCCGCGGTGTTAGCGGTAGCTTTGCTGTGGCAAACGCGATCGACGCGGCGAGTCGTGAGCCAGGTAGTCATCTCGTTCGTGGCGATGGGCGCCGCGTACCTCTGGTTGCATCAATTGATCTATGGCGGATGGACCGTCTATGCAGCGGGCGATCACTTCGTCGACGGCGAGTGGCAGGTCGTTGGCAGCAATATCAATGTGCTGGGTCGTACGCGTCGACTTGTCGGGCTCTTTGTTGACCGCGGGTTTGGCCTGGCTGCTTGGGCCCCCGGCTTCCTTGTCGGGCCCGCAGCGCTTGTGTGGATGGCCCGAAAGCGACTCGACGGGTGGGTGCTCCTGGTCAGCCTGGTTGTGGTCAGCTGGGCAGTCGCCACGTGGGTGGCTCTGACCATGCACGGCTGGTGGTGGCCTGGCCGTCAAGTCGTTCCAGTCCTGCCGATAATGGTGGTTGCAATCGCTGCGGCCGTTGACGGCTCCCGACGCAAGCTAATGGCGATTGCCGCTGCCAGTGCGATCGCAATCTTTGGTTGGCTTTGGCTGGTCGTCGAAGCTTCCACACGGCGGCGCACACTCGTCGTTGATTTTCGCGATACATCGAATCCGGTCTACCGCGCCTGGAAGCACGTCCTGCCCGATCATCAGAGCTTTCAACTTGAGAGTCCAGCACTCACGATGGTGTGGACCGCATTACTCATTGGGAGTTGCATTGCGGTCTGGTTCCGCATGCCCAAAACTGGAGACACGCCCACATGACGACCGTAACCGTTCTTGGCGCTGGCCCAGCTGGCCTTCTCGCTGCCCTCGAGGCGGCCGAAGCCGGCCACCAGGTCACACTGCTCGAAGCCGCCGATCATGTCGGCGGTATGGCCGGCAGCTTCGACGTCGCTGGTCAACGAGTCGACTACGGATCGCATCGGCTACACCCGGCCACCGATCCAAACGTCATGCGCCGCATCCAAGAGTTGCTCGGTGACGACCTGCAGGCTCGCGAACGCCAAGGCCGGATCAGGCTGAGGGGTAAATGGGTGGGTTTCCCATTGCGGGCCGTCGACATGATCCGATCCTTGCCGGCCGACTTCAGCGCCAGCGTTGCGATGGACACTGCTAGGGGGCCTTTCCGTCGCACCGACGGCCAGACGTTTGCTGCCGAGATCACTCGACGGCTCGGTCCCACCGTCTTCCGCGAGTTCTATGAGCCCTATGCGCACAAGCTCTACGGCGCCGACGCTCATGATCTCGACCGAGAACTTGCCGACCGCAGAGTTGCGGCCACGTCGCCGCTGCAGATCCTGGCCAAGGTGGCCAAAGCCTCTCGAAGCGACGGTCGCCTGTTTTGGTACCCGCGACAGGGATACGGCGCGATCGCCGAACGGCTCGCCGATGCAGCGGTATCAGCCGGGGTCGATGTGCGACTGTCTAGTCCAGCTGCTTCAGTGACGGTTGGCGAGGCAGAGCGAACCGTGCGTTGGACTAATCCAATTGTTCTAACCGAAGGGCGCGTGGACAGCGATCTCGTGTTGTCTTCTATTCCGCAAGCCGTCCTCGCAAGAATCATTTCGCCTGCTCCGGCGACAGCGGTTCTCGATGCCCTCACGATGGTTCGGACTCGTTCCATGGTCTTGGTCTACCTGGTGCTTCCTCAGGCTCAGTACACACCCTTTGACGCGCACTACTTTCCCGAGCGCTCCGTGGGCATGTGTCGGCTGTCTGAGCCAAAGAACTACCGCGACGGCGACGACCCAAAGAACCAAACCGTTCTGTGCGCGGAGTACGCATGCTGGACCGGTGACGAGATCTGGGCGTCGTCAGACGGTGATCTCGCTGCGCGAGCCGTTGCTGATCTCGAACGAGGTGGCCTGCCTCGTCCCACCGTTGTCCATGTCGAGTCTCGGCGTTTGTCGAACGTCTACCCAGTCTTTGAACCTGGAACCATCGCCGCTCGAGGTCAGATCGGTGAATGGGTGAACAACCTTGAACATGTCCTGTCGTTTGGACGACAAGGTCTAGATGTTCCTGACAATCTCCACCATGTCTTGGCTATGGCCCGAGGCGCGGTGCAAGCGATGTCTAGAAATGGCGAGATCGATCGCTCAGCGTGGGATCTGTCGCTGGCTGCATTCGCCGACCACGTCGTACAAGATTGACGTGCAGGACAGGGTTGGCCTATGCCGGGTTGACCCTCCACCCTGTCCCGATCTACTTCTGTGACCCTCACTCGCCGTAGCAACGCGGTACAAATGAGAACTGGAATGGTCTCGTGAGACAGTTCCTGCAGCGCATCCTGGCGCTCGGTCCAATTAGCCAAGGTCAACTCAACCACGTTTCTCGCCTTCTAAACACCCGATGCGTGGATGCAACAGTGCCGATCCAAGAAAGCGTGTGTGATATTTGTGTGATGACCTTTTTCGTTATCTTGCGAAATGAGTGAAAATCGTTGCAATTGCTGGCGCCCACGGCCGGAATCGAACCGACGGCCTAGGACTTAGGAGGTCCCCGCTCTATCCGACTGAGCTACGTGGGCAGTGCCCATGCAATGTATCGGAGTTGAGGTCGCCCACTCTTGTAAGAACACAACTGACCCGCTCAGCTCAACCTGCCGATTATTCGTGACCAGCCAGGAAACCCATGACTCAATCAATGTTCAAGGTGGCGGCTGGATGTGTGCAGTCGTGGGCATCGTGTCAAGAGTCGCTGTTGGCTTCGCGTTGTAGCTGCTGCTACGGATGCGGCAACTAGATGGCAACGCCTCGCCTGAGGTGCCAGCGTCGAGCTTGAACTAGTCGAGCTGCCCAGCAACGATCTGGCCGACGAACTCGGAAAACTGAGCGACGAGAACGGGCAGTTGGGCGCCGAAGAAGTGGTCGGCACCTTCGATGATCTGGATCGATGTGTTTTGCCAGCCAGCAACTGTGGACTCGGCTTTGGCCGGCGGGTTGAACTGGTCGTTCTCGCCAATGGCCAGGACTTTCGGCGAGACGGAGGTCTGGGCTGCCATGTCGGCTGGCTCAACGGCACCTAGCGGGGGAGCGGCAAGAAACCAGCCCGCAACTCGCTCGTCGTCAACGGTCAGGGCGACGTCAGCACCGAAGGACCAACCAGCTAACAGCAACGGGATCCCGGGAGCGACGTCGGCCATATGGTCGAGTGCTGCGGCGATATCGAGCCGTTCAGCTCCACCTTTGTCGTGCGATCCCGACGACTGGCCCACGCCTCGGAAGTTGAACCGCAAACCTGCGATGTTGGTACCGGCAAGCGCCTGGAAAAACCCTGCGGGAACAGGCGTATACATATCGCCACCCATTTGAGGATGCGGATGGGTGATCACTACTGCAGCCCGCGGAGCCTTGGGCAGAGAGAGCTCGGCTTGCAGCGATTCGCCATCGCTGGTTGGGATCATGACATCGACCATGAGCAAACATTAGGGGCATGAGATAGCGCCGTCCTCCCCATCACGGGAAACCACCTGACAACAGAGAGTTTGGCCATGGCTGACACCTACGTCGTTGAACGAACCTAAAGATGACTGCCTGGCCAGCCGACGTGTTCACGCATGTCGTTGACCTACGCGAATGGGAGAGCTGGTTGCCGTGGGCCGCAGTGGGCCCAGACATGACCACGACCTATACCGGCGATGCGGGCCAGGCCGGGTCGCGTTACCACTGGACTGGTAACTGCAAGGCCGGCAAAGGCCAAATGACGGTGACCAATGTTGAGGCGCCGACCCGAGCTGCCATCGATCTGCAGTTCATCAAGCCTTTCACGTCCGGAAGCGTTGCCGAGCTGCTTGTCTGCCCCTAATGGCGATGGCGATGGCGATGGCGATGTCGATGGCGATGGC